>Ga0209699_100054_pt1 | contig 141867 bp, 120 predicted proteins | sample SynthPrep_1_END__FD_187204 | JGI IMG/M metagenome (GOLD analysis project Ga0209699, IMG submission 187204) | Synthetic microbial communities from Ohio, USA - SynthPrep_1_END_DS7_MetaG (SPAdes) (version 2) | ecosystem: Engineered > Bioreactor > Aerobic > Activated sludge | place: USA: Ohio...
GCCTTCCAGAACGACGCGAGCGCCGTTGCCTTTCAGGTCCTTGGCGTGTACGTCCAGAGCGCGCATGGCTTCGGCTTTCAGGTCGGAGCTGTCGTACTCGAAGTAGAAGGTGGTGATAGCGCGCAGAGCCGCTTCTTCGCTCAGGCTGCCGTCAACAGCACCAGTGTTGGCACCGTAGCCAGCGTTCGGGTCGACAGCGCCTTCGCCAGCAGTGTCACCGCCTTTGGAGGAGCAACCTACGGCAACGGCGAGAGCCAGGGACAGTGCAGCGAACTTACCGAATTTCAGCATTTCCATCATGTAACTCCTAATGAACCCCAGTTGTGTTAAGCAAGAATGGTGTAGCACCGCATCAGTTCAGGTAAGGGGACCAAGAAGGCTCTCGAACTTCGCCTTGAGCGGTAGGAAGAGGGAGCCTTACACGACCATTGGTGGACGCCAACATCAAGACTCCCCGACCCTGATGGCGGGTGGCGTAGATTAGCATGGCGCCATTGGGCGCAACAGTGGGCGACTCATCCAAACTTGTGTCGGAAAGTATGCGCAGACGGTTGGTTTCCAGATCCTGAGCAGCCACCTTGAACACGGTGAAACCGTCCTGACGGTGGATCATCACCAGCGTCTTCTCGTCAGCCGACAATTTCGGGTTGGCGTTGTAGTTGCCGACGAAGGTCACGCGCTCCACTGCCCCGCTATTGATGTTGGTCTTGTAGATCTGCGGTTTGCCCGCACGATCCGAGGTGAAGTAAAGCGTCTGACCATCCTTGCCCCAGAAGGGTTCGGTATCGATGGCGTAATGGTTGGTAATGCGGCGCATCTGCCGGCTGCCCATGTCCATCACGTAGATTTCCGGGTTGCCATCGCGCGACAGGACGAATGCCAGGCGACTGCCGTCCGGAGACCAGGCGGGAGCACCGTTGAGACCTTCGAAATTGGTGATCTGCTCGCGGCGGCCGGTATCGATGTGCTGCACGAAGATACGCGGACGGCGCTGCTCGAACGACACGTAGGCGATCCGACGACCATCAGGGGCGAAGGACGGCGACAGGATCGGTTCGCGCGATTGCAGCAGGGTCACCGCACGCGCACCGTCGTAATCGGAACGCTGCAGGGTGTAACGGGTATTATTGACGCCCATGCGCTCGGCCGTGACGTAAAGCAGGCGCGTGGAGAATGCCCCTTTGACGCCCGTGAGCTTCTCGAACGACTGGTCGGCGATGTGGTGCGCCATGTCGCGCAACTGATCGGTGCCCCCACCGACGTTGCCGGTCATGACCTGCTGCTCGGTGTTGACGTTGAACAGCGCGTACTGCACCTGCAGGCGACCGCCGTTGGGCACTATGTTGCCCACCAGCACGTACTGGGCGCCCAGTGCTTTCCAGTCGCGATAGATCACTTCGCTGGCCTGGGTTGGCAGGCTGATCATGTTCTGCCGCGGGATGGGTTCGAAGTAGCCGGAGTTGCGCAGGTCGTTACCGATGATCTGCGACATGTCCTCGGGCAGCACCGAGCCGCCCTGCCAACCGAACGGCACCACGGCAATCGGCGTGGCGCGATCCGCGCCTTGAGAAATCACCAGCGGGTCGGCCGCCTGGACGCTACCGACCAGCATGACCAGCCCCAGCAGGGCGGTACGAATCAGGGTATTCACAGAGCTCAATCCTCCGGTTTGAAAATGACGCGACGCTGCCTGTACATTCGGTCGAAGGTAGCGCGATCCAATTGTTGCATCTCGGGAATACGCCCGACGTTACGTACTGCAGCCACGGCGGAGCTGTCGAACGGCGCATCACCACTGGAGCGCGACACGCTGGCGTTGGTCACGGTGCCGTCAGGCAGCATCTGGATCAGCAGCTCGACGCTCATGCCACGACGTGCCGACATCGGTCGCTGCCAGTTCTCGGTAATCAGTTTGATGATCAGATCATCGAGATTGCCCGCGACCTGGTCACCGTGCGTCTCGGCCAATGCCTGCTGGTTCTGCACGTTGTCCGACAGCAGCTCTGCCAACGCCGCTGCCTTCTGATCCTCGGCAGCCTTGCGCTTGGCATCCTCGGCAGCCTTCTTCTTGGCGGCTTCGGCTGCGGCCTTCTTCTTCGCCTCTTCTGCTGCGGCCTTTTTCTTGGCCTCTTCAGCAGCCTTTTTCTTGGTCTCTTCAGCGGCTTTCTTCTTAGCCTCTTCCTCGGCGCGCTTCTTGGCGATATCCGCCTGACGCTTCTGCTCGGCAGCTTTCTCGGCCTCGGCTTTCTTCGCGGCGTCAGCCTTGGCTGCTTCGGCCTTTCGAGCTTCCTCGGCGCGCTTTTGTTCCGCGGCCTTGGCAGCCGCCACCTTTTGCTCCTCGGCCTTCTTCTGCTCCAGCCGCTCGGTTTCGAACTGCGGTGCCGAAGTCTTCTGCGCCTCACCCGCAACCTTCTGCGTGGTCTGAGTGGTGGCCTGACTCTGCGACTGCAACTGGTACAGCGTAGCCTGCACCACCGGCCGTGCCGGCGGCAGCTCCGGCGTGAAGGCGAAGCTGACGAACAGCATGGCGAACATCAGGACGTGCAGACCCACGGCCCAGACGATGGGCCAGAAGTAGCTTTCCGATTGCGAACGCTCGGTCTGCTGCATCACGGGGCCTCGGTAATCAATCCGACGTTACCCACGTCGGCCTGTTGCAGACCACCCATGGCCGCCATCACGGTGCCGTAATCGACCGACTTGTCGCCGCGCACGAATACCTGCACCTGCTTACCCTGGCGACGGTTCTCGGCGATGATCGCCGTGACGGCCTGGGTCATCTGCGGCAGCGTGGAGGCACGCTCCTGCTCCGTGTCGACGTCTACCTCGCTACCCATGTTCCAGTAGTAGGTCTTGTCGGCCTTGATGGAAATGGTCAGCACCTGAGCGTCGTTGTCCTGCGGCAACGCCTCGCTGCTGACCTTGGGCAGGTCAACCTTGACCCCCTGGTTGAGCATGGGCGCGGTGACCATGAAGATGACCAGCAGCACCAGCATCACGTCGATGTAGGGCACCACGTTCATCTCGGCGACCGGCTTGCGTCTGTTGCGAATTCTCGCCATGGCTAGAACCTATCCTCTTCGCGCGTCTTAGTCTTCCGAGGTGTGCACCTTGCGGTGCAGGATGGCCTGGAACTCGTCGGCAAAGGTGTAGTAACGACCGATCAGCATCTCGCCACGGGCGGAGAAGCGGTTGTAGGCAATGACCGCCGGAATCGCGGCGAACAGGCCGATGGCCGTGGCGATCAGTGCCTCGGCGATACCCGGCGCCACGGTGGCCAGGGTGGCCTGCTGCACCTGGGCCAGGCCGCGGAAGGAGTTCATGATGCCCCAGACGGTACCGAACAGACCGATGTAGGGGCTGGTGGAACCGACGGTAGCCAGAAATGGCAGCGCGGTTTCCAGTTTCTCTTCTTCACGGGAGATGGCCACGCGCATGGCACGTGCCACACCGTCCATCACCGCATCCGGGTCGACGCCCTGTTGCTGGCGCAGGCGCGAGAATTCCTTGAAGCCGGCGCGGAAGATCTGCTCCAGACCGGAGTCGGGATCCGGGTTGCTGCCAGCCTGGCGATACAGCTTGGACAGGTCGATGCCGGACCAGAAGCGATCCTCGAAGTTGTCCAGAGCACGCTTGGCTGCGCGCAGCGCATTGCTACGCTGGAAGATCATCACCCAGGAAATGACCGAGGCGGCCACCAGGGTCAGCATCACCAGTTGAACCACCAGGCTGGCGTTACTGATCAGACTCCACATCGACATATGGTCAACGGCGTTAGCTTCCACGCTTACTCTCCTGCTGCTATTAAACCCGGCGCCTGCGTCCCCGCGAACGCGTGCCGCAGGGTTTCGGGGATGGCCCGGGGTTTCAAGTTGTCGGCGCGCACACAGGCCACCAGAAACTGCCCTTCACAGAGCAGCACATCATCCGCGGCCCGCCTGACCTGTTGACGAAAACGCAGGCTGGCACGGTTCAATTCGATCACATCGGCGCTGATCACCAGTTCGTCGTCCAGGCGTGCCGGCGCGTGATAACGCGCTTCGGCCGAGTGCACGACGAACAACAGGCCCTCACCCGCGAGCGTCGACTGGGCATAACCCAGCTCACGCAGGCGCTCGGTGCGAGCCCGCTCCATGAATTTGAGGTAGTTGACGTAGTAGACGATGCCGCCCGCATCGGTGTCTTCGTAGTAGACCCGACAACGGTGGCTGAACGGCTGGACTCCGTTTTGCGCGCGCATACTCTAGTCCCCGGCCTGTCGCTTGCCAATCCGGCCGGATAACAATTTTTTCGTCATTCGTCACCTGCTGAAAAAAGATCGCCATTGGGCTGCTCACTCAGGCGCTTGGGCGTGTTCAGGCCGAAGTGCAGGTAGGCATGACGAGTGACCACCCGCCCACGGGGCGTGCGCATCATGTAGCCCTGCTGGATCAGATAGGGTTCGAGCACGTCCTCGATGGTATGCCGCTCCTCGCTGATGGCTGCCGCCAGGCTGTCGACCCCGACCGGCCCGCCATCGAACTTCTCGATCATGGCCAGCAGCAGACGACGGTCGGAGTGGTCGAAACCACGTTCGTCGACATCCAGCAGATTCAGGGCCTGATCGGCGATTTCACGGGTGATGTGTCCGCGCCCGCGCACTTCTGCAAAGTCGCGCACGCGGCGCAGCAGACGATTGGCGATACGCGGCGTACCCCGCGCACGCCGGGCAATCTCGTAAGCCCCCTGCTGCTCGATGGGCAGACCGAGGATTCCGGCAGAGCGGGACACGATGGTGGCCAGATCGTCGATGCCGTAGAACTCCAGGCGCTGCACGATACCGAAGCGGTCGCGCAGCGGGTTGGTCAACATACCGGCACGGGTAGTGGCGCCAACCAGGGTGAAAGGTGGCAGATCCAGCTTGATCGAACGGGCCGCCGGGCCTTCGCCGATCATGATGTCGAGTTGGAAATCTTCCATGGCCGGGTACAGCACTTCCTCGACGATGGGCGAGAGACGATGGATTTCGTCGACGAACAATACATCGCCGGACTCGAGGTTGGTCAGCAGTGCCGCCAGGTCGCCCGGCCGCTCCAGTACGGGGCCGGAGGTGCTCTTGATCGAGACCCCCATTTCCTGGGCGATGATGTTGGCCAACGTGGTCTTGCCGAGGCCGGGCGGACCGAAGATCAGGGTATGGTCGAGCGATTCCTTGCGTCCACGAGCTGCCTGGATGAAGAGCTCCATCTGCTCACGCACGCCAGGCTGGCCGATGTACTCGGCCAGCTTCAACGGGCGAATGGCCCTGTCCTGCTGCTCCTCGCGCTCGCGCGGGCTGGCGGTAATCAGGCGATCTGCTTCGATCATCGCAACACTTCCATCGACCTTGTCACGCCATGCCGCGCAGTGCGCGACGTATCAAATCTTCGCTGCTCAAACCATCTTCCTTGACTGCAGCTACGGCTCGGCTGGCCTCCTGGGGCTTGTAACCCAGGGAGATCAGCGCACTCACGGCATCATTCTCCGCGCTTGAGACTGCCTGAGCCAACTGAGGTTCAACCACCAGCGGGGCAATGGAGGGGATAGACTCCCAGGCCTTGAACCTGTCCTTGAGCTCGACCAGCAGGCGCTCGGCGGTTTTCTTGCCGACACCCGGCACCTTGACCAGCGCAGCCGTATCCTGAGCCTGCACGCAGCGCACCAACTCATCGACCTCCAGACCGGACATCAGAGCCAGGGCCAGCTTCGGCCCGACGCCGTTGAGACGGATCAGCTCGCGGAACAGCTCACGCTCACGCTTCTCGAAGAAACCGTAGAGCAGATGGGCATCCTCGCGCACCACCAGATGGGTATGCAGCGTGACCGGCTCCCCTACCGAGGGCAGACGATAAAGGGTGGTCATCGGTACTTCCAGTTCATAACCGACACCATTTACATCCAGAAGCAAATGCGGAGGCTGCTTCTCCGCCAGGTTACCGCGCAAACGTCCGATCACCGGTTGGTTCCTTCACTTGTTCTATAAACGCAGACGACCACCGCGCCGCTTGGCACCGGCCAGACCATGAGGAATCAGGCTCTGACGGTGATGGGCATGACACAGGGCGATGCCCAGGGCATCGGATGCATCGATCTGTGGCTTCTGCACCAGCTTGAGCAGGTGCATGACCATCATCTGCACCTGCTGCTTGTCCGCTCCACCCGTGCCGACAACGGCCTGCTTGACCTGAGTGGCGGTGTATTCGCTGACTTCCAGCCCCGCCTCCACCGCCGCGACGATGGCGGCGCCCCGCGCCTGCCCCAGCTTGAGTGCCGAGTCGGCATTGCGTGCCATGAACACCTGCTCGATGCCCATGGTCACCGGGCCATAGGTTCGAATCACCTCGCCCACGCCACGAAAGACGATCTGCAGACGCTCGGCCAACGGCCCGTCGCCCGTGCGAATGCAACCGGAGGCCACATACTCGCAGCCACGCCCGGTATCGCGCACCACGCCGTAACCGGTGATACGCGAGCCAGGGTCGATTCCTAGGATCAGGGTCATGTCGCCAACTGTCTATTTATCCAGTTGGCGAGTATACGGGGCCCCCTCGTCGACGTCATCCGCCAGCCGGTCAGCCTGACGAAAAAAGCCGGAAGCGCTGTAGAGCGCTTCCGGCTTTTCATTTCACAGGGCGGGCATCCCCACCCCGAGAAACCGTCTCGTGTTACATCGAGCCAAGGATGTTCTGAAAAAGTCATTCATCGTCACTCCCGCGAAGGCGGGAGCCCAGGAACTTCACAGGTTCTGGGTTCCCGCCTGCGCGGGAAGGACGGCTTTTCAGCGTGTCCCTGAGGCCTCAGCCCAGTTGCTCCATGATTTCATCGGCGACTTCGGCGTTGTGATAGACGTTCTGCACGTCATCCAGGTCTTCGAGCATGTCGATCAGCTTGAACACCTTCTGCGCGGTTTCCAGATCGGCGATCGGCGCGCTGATCGATGGGATCATGGCGATCTCCGCCTCCTCACCCTTGAAACCAGCGGCATTCAGCGCCTCGTTGACGGCATGGAATTCGGTGAAGCTGGTGGACACCAGCGCGGAACCATCCTCGCCCATTTCGACGTCGTCGGCGCCAGCTTCCAGTGCCGCGTCCATCAATGTCTCTTCATCGACGCCCGGCGCGAAGCTGATCTGCCCCTTGCGGTCGAACATGTAGGCCACGGAACCGTCGGTACCCAGATTGCCACCACACTTGGTGAAGGCATGACGAACCTCGGCGGCGGTTCGATTGCGGTTGTCGGTCATCACCTCGACGATGATGGCCACGCCACTCGGCGCATAGCCTTCGTAGCTGAATTCGATGACGTTGTCGGCGTCGTTGTTGCCCGCGCCACGCGCGATGGCACGGTCGATCACCTCACGCGACATGTTGGCGGTCAGCGCCTTGTCCACGGCCAGGCGCAGGCGCGGGTTGTCCGCAGGGATCGGCCCGCCGTGCTTGGCGGCGACGGTCAGCTCACGAATCAGTTTGGTGAAGATCTTGCCGCGCTTGGCGTCCTGACGCCCCTTGCGGTGCTTGATGTTGGCCCATTTGGAATGACCGGCCATATTCAACTCCAGTTTTCTGCTTGGGGGATGATCTAAAACAGTCACCATTACTCGCCGCGCTCGCCCTGTTCGGGCCGCACTGAAGTGCGTTCAGCGCAAGCACTGTCCCGCGAAGGCGGGAATCCAGAGCTCTCGAAACACCTGGCTCCCGCCTTCGCGGGAGTGACGGCAAAGGATGTCTTCAGAACATCCTCAGGCACAAAGGTGCGAGCATTCGAGTCTCTCCGTCCAGTAACGAAGAAGCCTGGAAATCCAGGCTTCTCGTTTCAGACTCATTCGGCCTTGGGTTGCTCGCGCAGGCGAATGTGCAGTTCACGCAGCGATTTGCCATCCACCACACCCGGCGCCTGGGTCATGACGCAGGCTGCGCTCTGGGTTTTCGGGAAGGCGATCACTTCGCGAATCGACTGTGCACCGGTCATCAGCATGACCAGACGATCCAGGCCGAAGGCCAGACCACCATGGGGTGGCGCACCATACTTGAGTGCATCGAGCAGGAAACCGAACTTCTCCTGCTGCTCGTCTTCACTGATGCCAAGCACGCGGAACACGGTCTGCTGCATGGCCTTGTCGTGGATACGGATCGAACCGCCACCCAGCTCGGTGCCGTTGAGCACCATGTCGTAGGCACGCGACAGCGCGGCCGCCGGATCGGCCTCCAGCTCTTGCGGGGTGCACTTCGGCGAGGTGAAGGGGTGGTGCATGGCGGTCAGGCTGCCATCGTCGTTTTCCTCGAACATCGGGAAATCGACGACCCACAGCGGCGCCCACTCGCAGGTCAGCAGGTTGAGGTCGTGACCGAGCTTGATGCGCAGCGCGCCCAGAGCCTCGCTGACGATCCTCGCCTTGTCGGCGCCGAAGAACACGATATCGCCATCGACCGCACCGACGCGATCGAGGATGACGTTGATGTTGTCCAGCGGAATGTTCTTGACGATCGGCGACTGCAGGCCATCGACGCCAGCGGCACGCTCGTTGACCTTGATGTAGGCCAGGCCCTTGGCACCATAGATGCCGACGAACTTGGTGTAGTCATCGATCTGCTTGCGCGGCATGCTTGCCCCACCCGGCACACGCAGTGCGGTGACGCGGCATTTGGGATCGTTGGCGGGACCGGCGAAGACCTTGAATTCGACATCCTTGAGCTGATCCTCCACATCCACCAGCTCCAGCGGAATGCGCAGATCCGGCTTGTCCGAACCAAAGCGACGCATGGCTTCGGCCAGCGACATGTGCGGCAGTTCGCCGAACTCGACGCCCAGGACTTCCTTGAACAGGTTGCGCACCATGGTCTCGGTGATATCCATGATGTCCTTTTCATCGAGGAAGCTGGTCTCGATGTCGATCTGGGTGAACTCCGGCTGGCGGTCGGCACGCAGATCTTCGTCGCGGAAGCACTTGGCGATCTGGTAGTAGCGATCGAAGCCGGCGACCATCAGCAGTTGCTTGAACAGCTGCGGCGACTGAGGCAGCGCGAAGAAGCTGCCGGCGTGGGTGCGGCTCGGCACCAGATAGTCACGCGCACCTTCCGGCGTGGCGCGGGTCAGGATCGGCGTTTCCACGTCGAGGAAGCCGTTGTCGTCCAGGTAGCGACGGATGCTCGAAGTGATGCGCGAACGCAGCTTGAGCTTCTCGGCCATTTCCGGGCGACGCAGATCGATGAAACGGTAGCGCAGTCGGGTTTCCTCACCGACATCGGTGTATTCGTTGAGCGGGAACGGCGGGGTTTCCGCCTCGTTGAGCACGTCCAGCTCATAACCCAGCACCTCGATGGCACCGCTGGCCATGTTCGGGTTGACTGCTCCAGCCGGGCGCAGACGCACCTTGCCGGTGATCTTGACCACATACTCGCTGCGTACCCGGTCGGCCTTGGCGAAGGTCTCGGCACGATCCGGATCGAATACCACCTGGGCCAGGCCTTCACGGTCACGGATATCGAGGAAGATCACCCCGCCATGGTCACGGCGACGGTGTACCCAGCCGCAAAGGGTAATTTCCTGGCCATCCAGGCTCTCGTTCAGTTGGCCGCAATAGTGGCTGCGCATCATGATCGTGTTTCGCTTCTCTAAAAGGTCTTGGATTGGTCAGGCAGCCCCCTGTGCACCGGGCAGAGGCCACACCGCGGCGAGCGTCCAACTGCGCACCCCGCCTCGATAAAGGGCGGGATTATATAGGGTAAATCGCCGTGACGCAGCCGCCTGGCGGATGGCTTCTATAATGAGTACGCCTCCATCCGGGAGAATGACCATGCCCCTGCCGCGCTCTGCCGACCTTTCCAGCGACCTGTTGGAAGACTTCCGTCTGGACACGGCCGAACAGCTCCCTCGCTGCGAGCAGTTGCTGATCGAACTGGAGCACGCGCCGAAAAGCAGCGAACGCCTGCGCGAACTGTTCCGTCTGGTGCACACCCTCAAGGGCAACCTCGGCTATGTCGAGCTCGGCGCACTGATGCCGCTGCCGCAGGCCATGGAGGATGTACTCGATGCATTACGTGCCGGACGACTGGAGTTCGACAGCCTGCTGGGGGACATTCTTTTACTGAGCCTCGACCAGTTGCGCGCACTGATCGACAAGGCTCTTGGCAGGGCCGAGGATCATCCTGGCCAGCCTCAGCTCGGACAACTGTGCCAGGCGCTACAGACACTGGCCATGGCACCGGCGCAGCAACAGGGCGAGATTCGCCGAGACCTGCTGCAACAACTCGATCCCAGCACCCGCCTGCAAGCCCCTCAGCTTCCACCTCTGAGCCAGACCGACACCCTGCTGGCCCGGCATGGCATCGCCGCGCATCCGGATCTGCAATTCTTCGCGGCCCTGACCGAAGCCGCAGAGCAACGCTCGAGCTATTGGCAGGGGCGCAACCTGCGCCTGCTCGACCTGGCGCTGAGCATCAACGCCATGGGAGGTCTTGCCGAACAGCCTGCACAGTTGGCCGCCGCCGTCTGCCTGCACGACCTGGGCATGGCCTTTCTACCACTGGAGCTGCTGCACAAGCAGGCTCACCTGAGCCGCGAGGAACGACGCCTGATGCAGGGCCACCCACGACTGGCGGGAGACCTGCTCAAGCGCATGCCGGACTGGGCTCCCGCCATGGAGATCGTTCTCCAGCATCAGGAACACGCCGATGGCAGCGGCTACCCCAAGGGATTGCGCGAGCTGGAAATTACCCCAGGCGCATTGATTCTGCACATCATCGACACCTTCGACGCCCGAACTCACGAGCGAGCTCACCAGACCCTGAGCAAACGCCCCCTGCTTCGCGCCATCCTCGAAATAAACAGCCTGGCAGGTCAGCAGTTCAGCGCCCACTGGGTCGATGTGTTCAACCGCACCCTGCAACGCCAACCTGATCTGGCACGCAATTGAAGCATGACCCCGAACTCGTCTTGCCCAGGTTGCCAGGCTCGCACGGCCATCTACCGCTTTTATCTCTAAAAATGAACCGAGACCTACCGATAGCTTCTAAACATCGCTTTCATTGATACAAGCCAAGATCATCCCGACGCCCCGCGTGTTAGGCTCTCCCCCAACATTGCGGGATAGAACCCCTGGGCTCACCTGAAAGGAGAAAGACCATGGAAATCAATATCGGAATCGCCGAGCAGGATCGCGCCGCCATCGCCGAAGGCCTTTCGCGCCTGCTGGCCGACACGTACACCCTCTACCTGAAGACCCACAACTTCCACTGGAATGTCACCGGGCCGATGTTCAATACCCTGCACCTGATGTTCGAGGGGCAGTACACCGAACTGGCTCTGGCTGTCGACGCCATTGCCGAACGTATCCGCGCCCTGGGCTTCCCGGCCCCAGGTACCTACGCCGCATATGCGCGCCTGTCGTCGATAAAGGAAGAGGAAGGCGTGCCCAGCGCCGATGAAATGATCAAGCAGCTTGTTCAGGGCCAGGAGGCCGTGATACGCACTGCACGCGGCATTTTCCCGCTGCTGGACAAGGTCAGTGACGAACCCACCGCAGACCTGCTGACACAACGCATGCAGGTGCACGAGAAGACTGCGTGGATGCTTCGCAGCCTGCTCGCGTCCTAATATGATCGAGGCCCGGTTATCCGGGCCTTTTCATTAGGCAGGCGAGTCCGGCCTGAACTATGCTCTGGCCATTCGCCAGCGAGTGCTCCGATACACATGAGTCAGCCATCCAAGCCCCCCAGCATCATCGAACTGTATCCGGAGGAAACCCGCGAGGCAGCGGATTTGCTCAAACAGGCAGTCCCCCTGATGATGCGCCATGATATCCCACCCAACCCGGTTCATTACGCACTCTGGTACACCTACAGCCGAGGCAGCGAACCCGAACTCAATCGCCGCCTGGACAAGGTCGTCGAAGACTTCGACGTATTCCCTCCCGAAACCGCCAGCAAGCTGTTTCGCGACTTCATCATCCGTGGAGAACTGGAAGAAGCTCGTGCGGGCCAGCAGCAGGTCATCGAATTGGTCGACGACATCGAAGATGACGTCTCGCGCAGCATGATCGGCGGCAAGAACTACCAGCAGAGCCTCAACCAGGGGCTGAGCGCCCTGCAGGAGCCCATCATCGACGACCTGCCCAGCGTGCTCAACGAGCTGCAGGAAAGTACGCAGCTGATGCAGGATCAGCAGGAGAAATTTCTCTACCGCCTGCGCGCGGCCCAGGATGAAATCAAACACCTGCGCAGCCAGCTCGAGCGCGCCCACATGGCCGCCACGCTCGACAGTCTGACCCGGGTTTTCAACCGCAATGCCTTTACCCGCCTGCTGGAACAGGCCCTGAAAGAGTCTTATCAGGGACTGGCGCTGGTTATCCTCGATATTGACCACTTCAAGCAGTTCAACGATCAATATGGCCACCCGCTCGGTGACCGGGTGTTGCAGCATGTAGGCCAACTGATGCGCGATCTGCTACCACCAAGAGCCTTCGCCGCGCGCTACGGCGGCGAAGAGTTCTGCGTCGTACTGCGCGACTGCGCCAACCTGGCCGAAGTTCTCGACTTTGCCGAACGCCTGCGCAACAAGATTCAAGCCCTGCGAGTCAAAGTACGTCGTACCGACCAGGTACTGGATAGCATTACCGCTTCGTTCGGCTGCGCCCTGGCCGAGGCGAACGACACCTTCGAGTCCTTGCTGACTCGCGCCGACGATGCCCTCTATCAAGCCAAGCGCGGTGGACGCAACCAGGTGCATGCAGCCACCAGCGAAACCATGCTAAGCGCTTGATTTGAGAAGCCTCCTCCTTTGCTGTTAAATACGCTGGCGCGCCACATTCGTGTTCCGGGGCGTCGCTACGCAATACATCGGCACGCGCCGTGACCTTCCATCTGGTCACCGACCAAGCGCGTTCGCCTCGCAAAGCCGTGAGTCGCCATTCAATCAATGAGTTCATCGAAGATGTTGAAGATCGCCCATCTTGTCGCAGGGTTTGCCGCCCTGCTGCTGTCTGCAGTCCCCAGCCTTTCCACGTCTTTCCTCAATACCCCTGATGCCATCTACCTGGCCTTTACCGGCCTGCTCAATCTGCTGCTGGCCTCACAACAGACGTCCACCCCGAGCGGCGCTCGCCAACAGCTCCAGAGCCTGGCCTCCGCCCTGTTGATTCTTGCAGCCGTCGTGCAGGGCCTGATCCTGCTCGCGCCGCTGCCGAGCATCGGCGGCCAACCAGCCGTATGGCTGCCCCTTGTGATCACTGTCGCCGCCATCGCCCTGCAGTTGCTCAGCCACCTGAGCCCACAAGCCAGCCAGTACGATCAGCGCAATCCCCCACAGGTCAGCCACCCGGTCGACCAGGAAGACCGCGAAACCGGTACCGTAAAGTGGTTCAACACCTCCAAGGGGTTCGGCTTCATCTCCCGCGACTCGGGCGAGGACATCTTCGTGCACTTTCGTGCCATTCGCGGGGAAGGCCATCGCGTGCTGATCGAGGGTCAGCGCGTAGAGTTCTCGGTCATGCAACGCGACAAGGGACTGCAAGCAGAAGACGTCATCGCGGCTGCCCCGTCACGCCGCTGAACAAGAGTCAACAAAAAGCCCGCGATCTCTCGCGGGCTTTTTGTTGACTGTCATTTCCTGCATCAGTAGTGCGGTGGCGGTGCTTCGTCCTGTGCAATGCCCATCTGCCCCTGCGCCTCCTCCATACGTCGTGACAGAGCGGTCAGTTGCAACTGCAAGCGTTCGATGCGCCTTTGCTGCTCGACCAACTCATCGTTCAACGCCTGGATGGTGTCATCCTGGAAAGCCAGACGACTCTCCAACTCCATGACACGAGCCTCGAGACTCATGCCTGATCCCCTGCGAAGCGAAAATCCTCGGTCAACACCAGACGCAACTTTTCCGTGAGCCGACTCACCTGCTCATCGCTATAAGGCTGCGCAGGATGCTTGCCCCAGACAGGAGCCGGCCAGGCTACATCGTCACGCCGACGCACGATCACATGCATGTGCAACTGACTGACGACATTGCCAAGCGCCGCCACGTTCATCTTGTCGGCGGCGAAGGTGTCCTTGAGCGTTTCGGCCAGCAAGGTGGTTTCATGCCAGAACTGACGCTGATCCGCAGCATCCAGCTGAAACAGTTCGCTGACCTCCTCGCGACGCGGCACGAGAATGAACCAGGGATAATTGGAGTCGTTCATCAGCAACAAACGACAAAGGGGGAAATCCCCGATCTGCAGGCAGTCCTGCTGCAAGCGTGAATCCAGGGCGAACATGACAGCTCTCCTCAGCTCGATCCCGACGAACAAGCGCAGCGCTTGACCAGAACTGCGCACTGGAAACGAAGCATACGTGGCTGCAAGCGACAATTCACCCTGCCAGCGCGCACCAGCGCAAGGCAGACTCGGTAGATTCGCACCGCAGACGTGCACCATTTTGTTTCTTCCCGTAATGGCAACAGCATGCCGTTACCACTGGCGGTATCGCGCCAGGCAGAAACAACAGCCTTCCCGCTCGCAGCACTCACCTCGAGAACACGAGGCAACCCCTAGGTAAATCCAGGCCGGCCGGCCTCGAGATCGATCATCGCTGCCCCAAAATTAAGGTTTTAGCAGTGACAGAGGAATTTGAGCACGACTTTTGCTAACTCTCTCGTCAATGCTCGGCCAGCCGTGCAGTCGACCAATAAAAGCGGTCACCAGGCACCTCAAGAACCGCGAAAGCGTTGGCATAACGAAACGCACGTGCAGAACTACAGATTTGCGACATTTTTCATCAGGCCACGCGACACGGTCACAAACGAAGCCGCAATGAATAGACTGCAACTATCGCCAATATTGGCTGCGTGCTATAAGTTACCGCCGACACAAAAAGAAAGAGCCGCCCATATAACAAAACAGTGGGCAGCGCAACTCTTCCAAACCAAAGGAGCAATCACGATGCAAGTGATGAAGTGGAGCGTAATCGCCCTGGCAGTAGCCGCGGGCACCAGCCAAATGGCAGTGGCTTCCAGCCAGTCCGAGTCCAAAGGCTTTGTTGAAGACAGCAGCTTCAACATTTTCACCCGTGCCCTGTACTTCAACCGCGACTACCGTAACGGCGGCGGTAACATCGCCGACGCGAACAAATCCAGTGGTTTCAAGAGCGGCTACCGCGAAGAAACTGGTCTGGGCCTGCGCCTGCTGTATGAGTCGGGCTTCACTCAAGGCACCGTGGGCGTGGGTTTCGATGCTCACTCTCTGTCCAGCGTCAAACTGGATAGCGGCAAGGGCCGCACCGGTACCGGCCAGTTCTCCACCGACAGCGACGACACGCCTGAAGACACTCAAAGCGAAGTTGGCGGCGCCATCAAGTTCCGCATTTCTGACACCGTGCTGAAGTACGGTAACCAGTTCGTGGCCAGCCCGGTGTTCTCCACCGACGACAGCCGCATCCTGCCAGAAGTTGCTACCGGCACCTACCTGGTCAGCAATGAGATCAAAGGTCTTGAGCTGAGCGCCGGTCGTTTCACCGGCCTGAGCAGCCAGACCGGAACTCATCGTGACGACCTGGAATTGACTTCTACCAACTTCGGTGGTGCCAACTACCAGTTTACCGATAACTTCAGCGCCGGTTACCACTACGCCGACACCGAAGACTACTGGAAAAAGCACTACATCAACGTCAACTACACCATTCCGTTCAGTGATGACCAATCCCTGAACTTCGATCTGAATGCTTATCGCACCAAGGATCAAGAGCAGAAACTCGGTGGTGATATCGACAACAAACTGTGGAGCCTGGCAGGTGCCTACAGCTTTGGCATCCACACCGTAACTCTGGCCTATCAGCAGTCGAGCGGTGACAGCGCCTACTCCTACGGCGTAGACGGCAACGGTACCGTTTGGGTTGCCAACGCCGTTACCGCAGAATTCTGGAGCCAGGACGAGAAATCCGCCCAGGTTCGTTACGACGTCGATCTGAGCCAAGTTACTCCGGGCCTGAGCCTGATGGCTCGCTACGTCAAAGGCTGGAACGTAACTTCTGATGAAGGTACCGACGGCAAGGAACACGAACTGGGCTTCAGCGCCAAGTACGTCTTCCAGGACGGCGCGGCCAAAGATCTGTCCCTGCGCCTGGCCCTCAACCGCGTACGCGCCGACAGAGTTGCAGCTGCCGGCCCGTCCACTGTTGGCGATGTCAACGAAGTTCGCTTCTTCATCGATTACCCGCTGAGCGTTCTGTAACTTCAGCGCTACTCGATAGCAGCACAAAAGAAACCCGGTCTTGGCCGGGTTTCTTTATTTCTGGCCTAGTGCTTTAAAGAGGCAAGGCATAAGTCCCCGTGACATGCGCCACCAACTCGCTCTCATTACCCGCCGAATATAACGACACTTCACAAACCGCCTGTCGCCGACTCAGGCGCAATATTCGCGCGTCAGCCAACAAGTCCACCGGTTTGGGTTTGACCAGAAAGTTGATATTGAGATTGGAGGTTACCGCCATCTCCACTCGGCCGAGCCGCCCGAGCACGACGGCATACATGGCTGCATCCCCCAACGCCATGATGGTCGGGCCGGACAGCGTTCCACCTGGACGCACCAATTTGGCCTGGAACGGCACCCGCGCCAGCACACCCTCTTCGTCCAGGCGATCGATACGCAGGTCGATGTCTTCTGCCATTGGCAGCCCCGCCCGAATCAGTGCCTGAACCTCACTCGCAGTCAATCCTGCCATCCATTTCACCTCGCAAACTGCAATGACCCGGCATCGGCCTGCGCAAGCAGCGAAATAACCGGGCACTCGGGCCGTCGCAACGGCCCCTGTCCTGTACGCCACTGTATAGGCACCGTACAATGCCGGCCTATTCCAAGCCCTAGCAACCGACAGAACGGCCAAACATGCGTACCAGTCAGTTCCTGCTCTCGACCCTGAAAGAAACCCCTTCCGACCAGCTGATGCTGCGTGCCGGCATGATCCGCAAGCTGGCCTCCGGCCTGTACACCTGGCTGCCGATGGGCCTGCGCGTGCTGCGCAAGGTCGAGACCGTGGTGCGCGAGGAGATGAACGCCGCCGGTGCCCTGGAAGTGCTGATGCCGGCCATCCAGCCTGCGGAGCTGTGGCAGGAGTCCGGTCGCTGGGTGCAGTACGGCCCCGAGCTGCTGCGTATCAAGGATCGCCATGACCGCGAATTCTGCGTCGGCCCGACCCATGAAGAAGTGATCACCGAACTGGCCCGCAACGAGCTGAACAGCTACAAGCAGTTGCCGATCAACTTCTACCAGATCCAGACCAAGTTCCGTGACGAGATTCGTCCGCGCTTCGGACTGATGCGCGGACGCGAGTTCATCATGAAGGATGCCTATTCCTTCCACGCCGATCAGGCGTCGCTGCAGGAAACCTACGACCGCATGCACCAGGCGTACTGCAACGTGTTCAGCCGCCTGGGCCTGAACTTCCGCCCGGTGCAGGCCGATACCGGTTCCATCGGCGGCACCGGCTCGCACGAGTTCCACGTACTGGCCGATTCCGGTGAAGACGACATCGCCTTCAGCACCGTTTCCGACTACGCTGCCAACATCGAGAAGGCCGAAGCCATCCCGCGTGAGAAAGAGCGCGGTGCCGCGACCGAAGCGATGCGCCTGGTCGATACTCCCGACACCAAGACCATCGACGCATTGGTGCAGGGTTTTGGCCTGGCCATCGAGAAAACCATCAAGACCCTGGTGGTGCACGCTGCCGAGGAAGGCAAGCTGATTGCCCTGATCGTGCGCGGCGACCACGAGCTGAACGAGATCAAGGCGGCCAACCTGGAACAGGTCGCCAGCCCGCTGCAGATGGCCAGCGAAGCCGAGATCCGTGCGGCCATCGGCGCCGGCCCCGGCTCTCTGGGCCCGGTCAACCTGCCGATTCCCTGCGTCATCGACCGCAGTGTGGCGCTGATGAGCGATTTCGCCGCCGGTGCCAACATCGAAGACAAGCACTACTTCGGCGTGAACTGGGAGCGCGACCTGCCGCTGCCGGAGATCGCCGACCTGCGCAACGTCGTCGCGGGCGACCCCAGCCCGGATGGCCAGGGTGTTCTGGAAATCAAGCGCGGCATCGAAGTCGGTCACATCTTCCAGCTCGGAACCAAATACAGCGAGGCGATGAACTGCCAGGTGCTCGGCGAGAACGGCAAGCCCGTCACCCTGACCATGGGATGCTACGGCATTGGCGTCTCCCGCGTGGTAGCCGCTGCCATCGAGCAGAACTTCGACGAGCGCGGTATCCGCTGGAACGACGCCCTGGCGCCCTTCCAGATTGCGCTGGTGCCGCTGCGTTACGAAACCGAGCAGGTACGCGAGGCCACCGACAGACTCTATGCCGAGCTGACCGCTGCCGGCTTCGAGGTCCTGCTGGACGACCGTGACAAGAAGACCAGCCCCGGCATCAAGTTCGCCGACATGGAGCTGATCGGCATTCCGCATCGGGTGGTCGTCAGCGACCGTGGCCTGGCCGAAGGCAACCTGGAGTACAAGAGCCGCGCCGAAACCGAAGCGCAGGCCGTACCGCTGGCCGACATCCTGCCGTTCCTGAAAGCCCGTATCAGCCGCTGATCACGCCGCACCGAGACATCATGCACACGAGCAACAACCTCCGCCTCACTGGCGCCGCCCTGTGCGGCGCCCTCTTCCTAAGTGGTTGCGCCAACCAGTTGCCGCAACGCAGCGAGCACGAGGAGCGCGTCGAACGCAAACTGCTGGATCATCAGTTGCAGATCGACGTGGGCGAACCCAAGGTGCTGGAGCTGCCGCAGCGGCGGATTCGTGTGCATGACCAGAAGAGCTACGAAGTCACGGCCTTCGAGGTCACCCGCCGCTACGACCGCTACACCCCCTATCAACCCTGGCGCGAGCTGTACGAAGTGCCATTGGGGGCGGTCGCCGTGGTCGCAGGTGTCGGCGCCAACGTGCTCAACGTGGTGCTGCTCGGCAGCCTGCCGGAAACGGTCACGCGCGACTGGATCAGCTACGGCATGGCCGGGCTCAATCCGTTCATGAACGCAGAATCCAACGGACGTGCCGAGCAGAACCTGGCAAGCATCGAAGAACTCCAGCGCGATCGTCGCATGGAGTACATCAACCTGCCCTGGGCTGAACGTCCGGTGCTGATCAAGACCGCAGATCAGCAGTTCGAGCTGCTCACCGACAATACGGGCGTGTTGCGCCTGAACCTGCTCGACAGCCCCTTCACCGAGCAGAACATGGCCCGCCTCAATACCCTGCAACTGAGCGTGGAAGATCGCCTGGGCGAGGAATCGGCCCAGGCGACAGCGACCCTGATGGTCAGCCATACGCTGCGCGGCAAGTTGCGCGAGGCTCACGATCTGATCTTCGACGACCTCGAAGACGACGACGTCGCGCAATGGGTGCATCGGGTCAAACGCCTGTCGGATCTGGGCCTGGAAGAGGAAGCCAGCGAACTCGAGCAGAGCCTGATCGAGCTGACTCGCAATGATCCCGAATTGCAGGACGCCTTTCTCAAGGCTCTGCTGAAGGATGCCGGGCGCCTGGCCGCCGACCCGGCCAACTGATTCCAGATGCCATGCGACCGGGCCTGCGCCCTGTCGCTCGGGAGTCTCTCGGCGCGACCTCAGACCATCTCCAGCCTCTGCCTGGCTTGCGGGGGAGGAAAGGCCGCATCCAGCAGCGCCAGATCATCGCCGGTCAGAATCAACGAAGCGGCAGCTGCATTGTCATGCAGATGCTGGTGGCTCACCGCCTTGGGAATGGCGATCACACCGTCATGCCTGAGCGTCCAGGCCAGCGCCACCTGAGCAGGTGTAACGGCATGCCGCCCGGCCACTTCCTGCAGGACCGGCTCATGTAGCAGCGCCCCTGCCTGACTCAGCGGACAATAGGCCATCAGCGGCATGCCCGCTCGCTGCTGCCAGGGCAGCAGGTCATATTCGATGCCACGGGCCTCCAGGTTGTACAGCACCTGGTTGGTTGCGCAGACGGGTTGATCCAGTTCGCACAGATCGTCCAGATCGAAGTTGGAAACACCCCAGGCGCCAATCTTGCCCTGTTCACGCAGGCGCTCGAAGCCTTCCACCGTTTCCGTCAGCGGGTAATGGCCGCGCCAGTGCAGCAGGTACAGATCGATACGCTCACATCCCAGACGCCGCAAGCTGCGCTCGCATGCGGCCTGGACGCCCGACAGGCTGGCGTTGTGCGGGTACACCTTGCTGACCAGAAATACCTCGTCGCGACGCCCGGCAATGGCTTCACCGACGACCTCTTCGGCACCGCCCTCACCGTACATTTCAGCCGTATCGATCAGCGTCAGCCCCAGTTCAAGGCCTTCTCGCAGTGCTGCGACCTCCGCCGCACGCTGTCGCCGATCCTCGCCCATGCGCCATGTCCCCTGGCCTATCACCGGTACTTCAACGCCCGCCAACTCGATCGTACGCATCACGCCCTCCTGAATGGGTCACAACCTGCTCATCTGGCGTGCACCTGCGGCGAGCGCACGACTCAGAGCGGCTTGAGCAACAGCAGCAGAGACACCGGCTGCACGCTTTCCGGATGCAGAGGCTCCTGTAGCCACTCCAGGCGCCAACCGGTCTCGCTCATCAGCGTCAACCAGGACTGCAGAGTGCGGAAGAACCAGGGCATGGGAGCCTGAAAACCCTCGCCGAAACCAGCGAAATCCTCCACTCGCCAACCGTCCTGATAGGGTTCTCCGTGACTGGCACGCCACGGATGCAGCGTCTGGATCAACAGACTGCCACCCGGCGCCAGCAAGCCGTGCAGGCTGCGCATGACCGGCTCCAGCGGCTCCTCGAGCAGGGCGAAATTGCACACCAGAACCTCGAAGCGACCAAGTTGCTCGGCGTGCTCGTCCAGTTCGGCATAGCCGCAGACCCTATACTGGCTGCGCCCATCGCAGGCAGCACGAGCCGCTTCGATCAGAGGGGCGGAGGCGTCCACGCCGACCGGCTCGATGCCGTGTTCGGCAAGTCCACGACACAGCCAGCCCTCACCACAGCCGATATCCAGCACGCGTCTTGGCGCCAGAGCCAGCACGGCCTGGAGAATCGCCGCATCGGTAACCAGGCGCCGGCTCTCTATACGCTGCTCGCGCACCGCCGCCGCCCATGCATCGGCATTGGCCTGCCAGCTCTGCTGAAGCTGTTCTCGGTGATCACGCTGCATGCCGGTGCCCTGCATCTGGCGGTGCGGCCGAGTCTAGCAGGCCATCGCCAGACCTTGATATCTCCATCCGCCCTGTCGGATATACGCATAGCGACTAAGCTTGTAATGGACAGGCGAGACGGTCGTAGCCTTGGTCAGCACCCGGCAAGCGGCAGTTTCGCGGTTTTCGTGGAGCCGGAGGATCATGGGCGCACTATGGCAATCCGACCCTGAGCAGCGCGATCCACGGTCGAGCGCTCTACCCATCGTCGACAAGCGGTCGCGTCGCTGGCGCCTGTTGCTGTATGTGCTGATGACTGCTCTGTTGCTGGCATGCGTCGCCCTGTTCATGTTCGAGTTGCGCAGTGCGCATTTCCAGGCCAGAGAGCTCAGCCGTTACGCCGCCAGTCTCACCTACCAGGTAGAAACAGGGCCAAGCCCGAGCATCCTCTATCCAAGTGATGGGCCCTTCGACAAACGCCAGGGTTACGCCTACCTGCCGCTGATGCTGGAACGCCTGCTGCACCGTGATTTCCTGATCACCGCACAATCACGCTTTTCCCCGGAACTGATGGCATACAGCCGTCGCGGCCTGTTCCCTCCATTCATCGAGAAGAGCCAGAGCGGGCTCGCTATCAGCGACTGTCGCGGTACGCCGTTCTACGCGTTTCACTATCCGCAGCAAGGCTATGCCGACTTCGCCAGCATTCCTCCTCTGGTGGTCGGCAGCCTGCTGTTCATCGAGAACCGCAATCTGCTCGATCCGTCCCAGCCCCAGGCCAACCCGGCGGTGGACTGGCCGCGCTTTGCCATGGCGGCCCTGTCGCAGCTTGGCAAGGTGCTCGACATGCAGGATCAATCCGCCGGTGGCAGCACCCTGGCCACTCAACTGGAAAAGTACCGCCACTCCCCAGACGGCCTCACGCTGTCGCCCGGCGAAAAGCTGCGGCAGATGATCTCGGCCAGCGTACGCGCCTATCAGCAAGGGCCGCAGACCCTCGAGGCACGACAGAGGATCGTGCGTGACTACCTCAACAGCGTGCCGCTGTCCGCCGCGCCTGGACACGGTGAAGTGCATGGTCTGGCCGATGGCTTGCGCATCTGGTACGGCGCCGACTTCGAGCGCAGCAACGCGCTCCTCGATCCGAGCCGTACCCCTGCTGCCAGCCCCGCAGAACGCGGCCTTGCCTTGCGCCAGATGCTCTCGCTGATGATCGCCCAGCGTCGCCCGTCCTATTACCTGGCTCAGGGACGCAAGGAAATGGAAGACCTGACCGAGAGCCATATCCGCCTGCTGGCGAACGCCGGACTGATCGATGCACAACTGCGTGATGGCGCATTGAGTCAGAAGCTGCAGTATCGCGACTGGCAGCAGGAGCCCAACCTGCGCCCGGTGGAAAGCGACAAAGGCATCAGCGTTGCCCGCTCACGCCTGTCCAGCTTGCTGGGCATGCCGCTGTACGATCTCGACCGCCTCGACCTGGCCGCTCGCAGCACCTTGCAGCGCGACCTGCAACAGCAGGCCAGCAGCTATCTGCAACAGTTGGCCGACCCCGAGTTCGCCGGCAGAATCGGCCTGTTCGGCGATCGCCTGCTGTCACCCGAGAAGACCGCCGAAGTGCGCTACAGCTTCACCCTGTTCGAACGTACCGCCACCGGAAGCCGGGTTCGGGTGCAGACAGACAGCACCGATCAGCCCTTCGACATCAACGAAGGCAGCAAGCTGGAACTCGGCTCGACCGCCAAGCTGCGCGTGCTCACCACTTACCTGGAAATGATCGCCGAACTGCATCAACGCCATTCAGGCAAGACACCTGCCGAGCTGCGTGCACTGGAAGTCGCCGAACAGGATCATCTGAGCCGCTGGGCCGTGGACTATCTGCGAGCAAACCCAGGCGTCGACCTGACGACCATGCTCGATGCGGCGCTGGAGCGGCGCTATTCGGCCAATCCGCATGAACGCTTCTTCACCGGAGGCGGCGTGCACACGTTCGGCAACTTCCGCCGCGAGGACAACGGCCGCAATCCCACGCTGCGCGAATCCCTGCGCGAGTCGATCAACCTGCCGTTCGTGCGCCTGATGCGTGACCTGGTGCGCTACAGCACCTACCAGAACAGCGCCGAACTGCTCAAGGATGACAAGGATCCTCGGCGTCAGGAGTACCTGCAGCGTTTTGCCGACCGCGAAGGGCGAACCTTCCTCCTGCGTTTCTGGCGCAAATACCAGGAACAACCCGAACAGCAACGCCTGGAGACCTTCCTCAGCGGCCTGCGGCAGACTTCGGCCCGCCTCGCCGCCGTACACCGTTATCTGATGCCGGAGGCCGACGTGGCCACCTTCGCCGCCTTCCTGCGTGCTCAGGTACCACAGGAGCATCTCAGTGACGAGCGCATCGCCCGCCTCTACAAGGACTATGGTCCGGGCGCCTACAGCCTGCCGGATCAGGGCTACATCGCCCGCGTGCATCCGCTGGAACTATGGCTGCTGGGCTTTCTCATCCAGCATCCGGAGGCCGGTTTCGACGATGCCGTCGCCGCCAGTGTCGACGAGCGCCAGGAAGTCTATGGCTGGCTACTGCGCACCCGGCACAAGAGCGCGCGCGACAGCCGGATCCGCATCATGCTGGAGGTGGAAGCCTTCTCCGATATCCATCGCCGCTGGAAAAACCTCGGCTACCCCTTCCAGCATCTGGTGCCGTCGCTGGCGACCGCTCTGGGCAGCTCGGGCGACCGCCCGGCGGCGCTGGCCGAGCTGATGGGCATCATCCAGAACGACGGCATCCGTCAGCCGGTGTTGCGCATCGATGAACTGCATTTCGCGGCCAACACGCCCTACGAGACGCTGGTTGCAAACGATCCGCAGGGGGGGAAGCGAGTGATGCCATCGGAAGTCGCAGCAGCATTGCGCGGCGCCCTCTCGCAAGTCGTCGAAGGTGGCACGGCCCGGCGTCTGCAAGGCAGCTTCCAACTGGCCGACGGCCAGGCGCTGACGCTTGGCGGCAAGACCGGTACCGGTGACAACCGTATCGAAAGCGTCGGCCCGGGCGGCCGCGTGCTGAGCTCCCGGGCGATGAATCGCACGGCCACCTTCGTGTTCTTTCTCGGCCCCCGCCACTACGGCACCCTGACGGCGTTCGTACCGGGACGCGAAGCGGAGCGCTTCACCTTCACGTCGGCACTGCCTGTGCAGGTACTCAAGGGGATGGCGCCGATCCTTGCCCCGTACCTCGAACCTGGCCACGCAACGCTGTGTCAGGCGCCGCTCTCGGCGCAACAGGCCAGTTGGCGGTAACACGCGGTAACCACAGAGCAGGCGCCGAAACGAAACCGCACGACGAACGACCGGTCAATGGCCCAGCAACGCTGTACTGTCCATCTGCTTTCACCCGCTGCTTTCGGAGTCGCCATGCCCGCTTCCTGGATCGCGCTGATACGCCGTCGCCGTTTCAGTTTCATCGCTCTGCTGAGTCTGCTCATCCTGCTACCGGTCGGCTGCGCGAAGCTGGAGGAGACCGAGCGCAAACTGGTGTTTCGCATCGAACCTGGCACCGCCCGCTGGTTCAGCGGCATTCCGAGCGGGCTACAGGAAATGCAGCTGCAATCTCCGGATCTGGCGTCTGGCGAGAGTCTCCACGCCTGGTGGTGGCCATCATCCCGGGCCGAGGCCCCTACTCTGCTCTATCTGCATGGTTCGCGCTGGAATCTCACCGGCCAGCTGTTTCGTATCGAGCAATTGCACGCCATGGGCTACTCGGTGCTGGCAGTGGACTATCGCGGCTTCGGCCAGAGCCGTGGCCAGTTGCCTTCCGAGCGCACCGTCTACCAGGATGCCAATATCGCCTGGCAGCACATCGAGCGCCTGCAACCCGATCCAGCCAAGCGCTTCATCTATGGCCATTCGCTCGGCGGCGCAGTGGCCGTCCACCTGGCCTACGAACTCGCCCGCAAAAACGACTCGCCTCAGGCGGGCGGGCTGATCGTCGAATCGAGCTTCACCAATCTGGGCGATGTCGCGGCTGCCGTCACCCAGACGTCACTGCCGATACGCTGGCTGCTGTCGCAGGAATTCGACTCGCTGAGCAAGATTGGTGAGGTCGGCATGCCCGTACTGATCGCCCACGGGCGCGATGATCGCTACGTCCCCTCTCGCTTCAGCGAGGAACTGTTCGCGGCAGCCAGCGAACCCAAGCAACTGCTGCTGATCGACGGTGCCAACCACAACAACAGCCTGCGCATGGCGGGCAACGACTATCGCCAGGCGTTGCAGGATCTGAGCAAGCGCCTGAACTAAGCCGTTACGTAGGTCGTGCCGTGAACCATCGGTGTGCACGGCGCACCCTGCATGCCCAGCCCTGCGTACGCGCAGCGACGGCTCGCAGGATGGCCAGCATAAAAGGCAGGCAATAAAAAAGGCGGCGACTGTATGACAGTCGCCGCCTTTTGCGCACAAGGGAGAATCAGACCGCCTTGTATTCCTGATCGGCTTCCTCGAAGCGCTTCTGGATGGAAGCGGAAGGCTCCTTGTCCAGCAGGCTGAAGATCACGATGCACAGGCTGCACAGGATGAAGCCCGGAATGATCTCGTACAGACCCAGACCGATGAACTCCTTCCAGACCACCACGGTGACGGCACCGACCACCATGCCGGCCAGAGCGCCGTTGCGGGTCATGCGCTTCCACAGCAGGGAGAAGATCACCACGGGGCCGAAGGCGGCGCCGAAACCGGCCCAGGCGTAGGCAACCAGGCCCAGCACCTTGCTCTCGGGGTTGTAGGCAATGGAGATGGCGACCAGCGCGATGGCCAGAACCATGAAGCGACCTACCCATACCAGCTCGGACTGCGAGGCGTTCTTGCGCAGGAAGGCCTTGTAGAAGTCTTCGGTCAGAGCGCTGGAGCACACCAGCAACTGGCAGCTCAGGGTGCTCATCACCGCAGCCAGAATACCCGACAGCACGATACCGGCGATCCACGGGTTGAACAGGATCTTGGTCAGTTCGATGAACACGCGCTCACCGTTCTCGTTGACCGCACCGGCCAGCTCCGGGTTGTTGTTGAAGTAGGCGATCCCGAAGAAACCGGCAGCGACAGCGCCGCCCAGGCAGAGGATCATCCAGGCCATACCGATACGGCGAGCAGCGGGGATGGTCTTGACCGAGTCAGCCGCCATGAAACGCACCAGAATGTGCGGCTGGCCGAAATAGCCCAGACCCCAGCCCAGCAGGGAAACGATGGCGATGAAGGACAGGTTGCGGAACATGTCGAAGTTGGCCGGGTTGGCCTGTTCGATGGTGGCCAGAGTGGTTTCGTAGTCACCCAGGGCCAGGATCACGAATACCGGAGTGACCAGCAGGGCAAAGAGCATCATCGCCGCCTGCACGGTGTCGGTCCAGCTCACCGCGAGGAAGCCACCGACGAACACGTAGAGAATGGTGGCAGCAGCGCCGACCCACAGGGCAACGTCGTAGGAGATGCCGAAAGTACTCTCGAACAGACGAGCACCAGCGACGATACCGGAGGCGCAATAGATGGTGAAGAACACCAGGATCACCAGCGCCGAGAAGATACGCAGCAGACGGCTGGAGTCTTCGAAGCGGTTGGTGAAGTAGTCGGGCAGGGTCAGGGCGTTATTGTTGTGCTCGGTGTGCACGCGCAGACGCCCAGCCACGAACAGCCAGTTCAGGTAGGCGCCGACGATCAGGCCGATGGCGATCCAGCTTTCGGACAGACCGGCGACGAAGATCGCGCCCGGCAGGCCCATCAGCAGCCAGCCACTCATGTCGGAGGCGCCAGCCGACAGAGCGGTGACCACGCTGCCGAGGCTACGACCGCCAAGGATGTAATCGGAGAAGTTCTTGGTGGCTCGATAGGCGATGAATCCAATCAGCACCATGGCCAGGATGTACACCACGAAGGTGACGAGCATCGGAGTACTAGCTGTCATTGGGGGGCTCCCCTCTCGTTTGTTGTTATCGGGCAGCGGGAAATAACCCATATGCCCCGATTGGTGAAACGCACTCGCGCGTGGCGAGCACCGGGCACCGACTACTTCCCTTTTCACGCAGGCAACCCGGAGGTCGTCGGCGAGGGCAGGTAGATCGTCGCGGTTCTCCACCGCACCATCCGCGTTTCGGCGAGCGCGTCATACACGCAACCGATCTCCCTGCGAACACCGCATCGCACCGACCGCTGCATGCATGTCCCTTCTATCGGTCTAGTCCAGTTGCGCTGGTCTTACCAATCGAAGGTCACGCCAGCGGACGCTGCAAACGTGAAGGGCGGAATTTAGTGGCATCGTGATACAGGCATCTTGCAGAAAGCTCTGAACTTTTTTCAGGAAACTCCAACCTGGGGAACTTCCGCCAGCCGGCTCGCTACATCCGGGAGACCGGAGCACGGTGTCATGCGCTCCGGTAAGGCAGATGCACCGACGCCTGTTCGGCGTAAGCGAGTACATCGATGCGCTCCTGCTGCAAGTAATCCGCCACGGCCGCACGCAGCCCAGGATGACAGAGATAGTGCCAGGAACGCGTGACCACCGGCTCGAAACCGCGAATCAGCTTGTGTTCACCCTGGGCGCCCGCGTCGAAGCGGGCCAGCCCGGCATCGATGGCCCATGCCATGCCCTGATAGAAGCAGGTCTCGAAATGCAGTCGATCGAATTCGGCCAGGCACCCCCAGTAGCGACCGTAGAGGGTATCACCACCGACCAGGCTGAAGGCCATGGCCACCGGACGACCATGCTGATGCGCCAGTACCACACGGATCGACTCGGGCATGCGCTCGGCCAGCAGGCTGAAGAACGCACGCGTCAGATAAGGTGCCTGCCCGCGAACGTGGTAGGTGTTGGCGTAACAGTGGTAGACGAAGTCCCACTGCGCCTCGCTCAATTCATGGCCAGCCCGCCAGTCGAACGCGATCCCCTGCGCCGCCACCTGCTCACGCTCCTTGCGCATCTGCTTGCGCTTGCGCGAGGCGAGTGCATCGAGAAAGTCCTGAAAGTCCCGGTAACCGCGGTTGTGCCAGTGATACTGGCAGCCCAGCCGCTCCAGCCAATCCTCTCGTCCCCGCAGCAATTCATCGCAGGCCGGCTGGGTGAAATTGATATGCACACTGGAAAGCCCTTCCTCATGCACACAGATGCCCAGTGCGTCGATCAGGCGGACGCAGGCCTGGCGGTCACCAAGCAGACGAGCGCCACCAACCGGTGAAAAGGGAACGGCGCCGAGCAACTTCGGGTAGTAGGCAATACCGGCGCGGCGACAGGCGTCTGCCCAGCCGTGGTCGAACACATATTCGCCGTACGAGTGCTGTTTGACGTAAGCCGGCATCGCTGCCTGCAAGCGCCCCTGCTCGACCCAGAGCCGATGCGAGGGCAACCAGCCGCTGCGCCCACCGACACTGCCGCTGTCCTCCAGTGCACCGAGAAACGCGTGACGCAGAAAAGGCTGGGCATCAGGCAACAGTGCGTCCCAGTCTTCAGGACGTACCTGCTGCAAGGACGTGATGCATTCGAGTGGCATGACGGATTCCAGAACTTCACCCGAGCGAACGGTCGCTGCGGCTCAGCTGCAATATATCTCTAACAATGCCCGCGCAATATGGGAGCGCCAACACTTATAACCTCAGGTTCTCAAAGGAGTTCCCATGCGCAAGTCCCTCGTCGCCGTCGGTGTGGCCCTCGTGCTCGGCAGCAGTGCAGCCCTCGCGGACAAGTCCATCGTTCACCCCTTTTACGCAGAACAGGCGGAAAACGCACCGAACGATGTGCACATGGCGGTGGAAATCCCGGCAGGCAGTTTCACCAAGTACGAGATCAACGAGCAAGGTCTGGTGTTCGTCGACCGCTTCCAGTCGATGCCGGTAGTCTACCCGGCCAACTATGGTTCTCTCTCGCGTACCCTGGGCGGCGACAATGATCCGCTGGACGGCCTGGTACTGACCCGCGAACCCCTGCACCCTGGCGTACTGATCAAGTTCCGCCCCATCGGTTACCTGAAGATGATCGACGGTGGCGAAGCCGACGAGAAGATCATCGGCGTTCCGAGCAGTGACATCGATCCGAGCTACGACAAGATTCAGGACATTGGCGATCTGCCGGAAATCGAACGGCAACGAATCGAAGCCTTCTTTCGCGTCTACAAACAGTTGCCGGAAGGCCGCAAGAAGGTCGAGCTGAACGGTTATGGCAACGCCGCCGAAGCGCGCCAGATGATTCAGCTGGCACTGGACAACTTCAAGAAGAACAACTGACCGCCGCTTCGAAACGAGAAAGCCCGGCGCATTGCGCCGGGCTTTCTGCTTTGCAGGCTCTGAACAGTATCAGCCTTTGGTGCCCAGGCTTTTCTTGTAGCTGGTGGCGTAGTTCAGCTTGCGACCCGCCACCTTGTTCAGTTCCTTGCGATCCACCGACGAGTAGCCACCCAGCTCGCGGGCCTTGAAGCCACTGTCACCAACGCTATCGTCAGGCGCCAATGCCACCATCTTCTTCGCTGCGGCTTCGACCGCATCGCGGTAATCGCCACGATCACTCAGGTCATACTCGTCCAGCGGCAGCACCGAGCGCAGCCAGTTGCCCCAGTAGAACTCGAGGAACTCCGGCGCCACTTCGCCGGAGCGCGGCTTGTCGTAGCCCACCTCACGGGTGAAGTACACCAGGGCACGATACGGGTCATTGGCCAGGTGCTGCAGGCCAAGTCGCTCAGGTATCCGCTGTGGGTCAATGACCAGGCCGTTGCCATCCTTGAGCCAGACCTTGCGCGCCTGCGCCATGCGCTGCCAGAAACCGGCCATGTCCGCGCTGTCGCTGAAATTATCGGTAACCCGCACCCACATGTTCAGGTTCTCGCCGCCCTTGGGGTGCTCCAGCAGCACGGTGAAGGTGTGGTGACCGTCGGTGAGGAACAACCTGCCTCCAGGGCCGATCACCACGGTCTTCATCTCGCTGCCGCGTGCGCCAACCTTGTCCTGGCAACTGAAGCTCTCGGGCCTGTGCAGGTCGGCATCGCTCGGCACCTTGGCGCTCTCGCCCTGGCCATTGGCCTCGCAATACTCGTCGAACAGCTTGTTGCGCTCCTGCGCGAAGCGGCCAAGCTTGTAGTAGATCTGGTCGTAACCAACCGCTGCCTGAGTCGGGTGCAGCGCTTGCAACGGTACCTGAAGCAATTCGCCGGGCTGGCTGGCACTGTAGTCTTGCGCCAGGGCAGGCGAACTCAAGCCGAACGCAACCAGTAACAAGGTGATGTGACGCATCAAAGAATCTCCAGATGGGCGATAAAAAAAGCCCCGCCAATGGCGGGGCTCAATCAGGAGCAACGGATGAAGCTGTTGCTTAGAACACGTATTGCAGGCGAGCGATGATGGCCTTGCCGTCATCCTGAACGCCTTTGCCGTCGACCTGGCGGGAGGTGTCGATGTTGTCCACCTGATAGTCGACATAGTTCAGGCTGGTACGCACGGCAGGCGTGACGAAGTAGTTGACACCCACCACCATGGCCTTGGTCTGGAACTCGTCGTTGACGTCCTTGGCAACGATGTTGGCCAGGCCCAGGTTCCCCGGGATAGCGCCTGCGTCGGAGTCGATGGTGGTGCTCTCGTAACGAGCGAAGATTTCCCAGGAGCCCTTCATGTTGTCCGGCTTGTCCCACTTGCCATCGGCGGCCTTGTACTGGCGCACGCCGTTGAACATGTAGGAGACCTGGCCGTAGTAGCCGCTCAGGTCGACGTCCGACTTGGCACCTGCGAGGGTTTCACCACTGATCTGGCGCTGGAAGTACTCGGCCTGAGCGCGGAAGGCGCCGAACTGCGCACCGGATTCCAGCACCCATTCGACGTCCTTGTCGGCGACGCGCACGTCACCGAAGGTCAGACGGAAATCGTTGTCGCTGCGGATGCCCATACGGGTGCGCGCACGTGCGCGGTTATCGTCGGACTCACTGTTGTGATAATTGGCCGCCAGGTGAATGACATCGGTGCCGTTCAGGTACGGAGCCCAGTGGGCACGCAGGGTATAACCGTAGAGTTCGTCGTTCTCTTCGCCCTTGTAGTTGTTGTCACCTTCGTAGGTGGCAACCTGAGCCATCAAGCCGTAGTTGTCGCCGGAGTGCTTGAAGTTCACACCGAACTGAGTGTCTTCGTCACCATTCAGGAAATCGTACATGAACGGACGTTCGATGGCGGTGATCCAGGACGAACTGGTGGTGTTCTCCAGGCCATAGTCGACGCCGAAACGTCCAACGGTGAAGGTGCCGATATCCAGACCGGTGTAGGCGATGAAGGCACGGTCGACACTGGTGTCATCGGCTTCGTCGTAGCTCAGACGCAACCCCCAGTCCCAATCGCTGTAGGCGGTGCCTTCCAGGCCGAACTCACCGCGGCGGATGAAGGTGTTGAAGGTATCGTCGAACGGCTTGTTCTGATCGGCAGCCATCAGGCCGTCGAAATTGGTGGCGTCCCACTGCAGCTTGCCGCTCAGCTTGAAGCTGAAGGCCTTGTCGGTGGTAGCGACTTCCAGGCCGCCTTTGGTCTTGATCACGAGGTCGGCGCCGTCGGTGGTGACGGTACCGGCGAAAGCCTGGGCGGAGACGGCCAGAGCCAGAGCGCTGGCTGCGAAACCGGCGAAGTGCTTACGGATCATCGAGGATTCCCCTGTTGGACTTTAAGTGTTGAAAACACCCGAGCGGAGGGCTCGTTCGTGTTGGGGGGAATCTTGGCGAGGGGTTATTTCAGCGCAGTTGCTGATATATAAATATTTGATGACAGCGGAACTTTTTACTCCGATCGTCTATAAGGGCATTTGCAGGCCGACGCGCAACGACAGCGCGTCAACCTCAACCACGCAACATACCTTCGCGCTCCCAGGCACAGCGCACGCGCAGGGCACCTTCCTGCGGGCTGTGAAAACCGCTGTCCGACTCCCAGCGAAAGGTGTGCAAACCGTTGAGTTCGGTTTCCAGATGAACCACGGCGCTGGCCCAGTACAAACGCTTGAGCAACGCCTCGAAGGCTTCGATCCACAGGTTCCATTCGTACTCCACCGCGCCGTAGCTGGCGCCGAAGTGGATCACCTGGGTTTGATACAGTCCCGCCCCGGGCAGATTGCAGAAAGAGAACATCTCACGGCCGAGAAAGGGCCAGAGATCACCGGACGGTAGTTCGGCGAGCACGCCATGATTGGTTTCACGCCGCAGGCGACGCTGCTCGGGGTCATCCGAGGGCCAGTCGCGGATACAGCCATAAACGATGGATTCGGACTCCACACCGGCACTCCTGAAAAAGCAGAAAGCCTTCTAACACAGCCTGCCAGGCCAAGAAAGGAAAGCACGCCAATTGTTCAGGGTTGCCGCCGCCGCCGGCCGAGCAACCAGGCCAGCAGGGTCATCAGCAGGGCCAACGCCGTCAGCACGGCGAAAGGCAGTTGATAGCTCCCCGACAGATCACGCGCCAGGCCCGTGAGGATGGGTGTCAGACACCCCAGGCTGTAACCGGTGAACAGCATCATCGCCGTCCAGCGACTGACCGCCAGCGGCGAGCCGGCCTCGTACAGCGGCAACACCAGGGACAGCGCGAAGGAGCCCCCCAGGGAGAAGCCCATGACCACTGCCCACGCCTCCGGCACCAGACGCGGCATGAAGGTGACCATCACCAGACACAGGCAGGTCGTCGCACCACAGGCCAGCAGCAGCGGGTAACGCGCATTGAAACGCTGTGCCAGCCAGGGCAGCAGGAACGAACTGGGCAAGCCCATCAACATGGCGATGCTCAGCAACGAATTGCTGCGCAGCATGCTCAGCCCGGCTTCGTGATAGCGCGCCACTGCCCAGGTCGCGATGGCATAGAACAAACCGGCCTGGATGGCGAAGAAGCAGCTGATCAACCAGGCACGAGGCTGTCGCCAGGGCAAACCGCCGCTCTCGTGCTCTTCACTGCTACCCGCCTGGTTCGGCAACCAGACCCAGAGCAGCACTCCCAGCGCCGCCGGTATCGCCCATACCGCCAGCCCCAGATGCCAGGCATCACCGAACAACGCAGTGGCCGGCGCCGTGAGCACCGCGCCGGCGGCTCCACCAATGGCCATGCCCAGCGAATACCAACCCACGACCCGGCCCATCTGACTGGCAAAATGACGTTTGATGAAGCCCGACAACAGCGGCCCGGCAACGGCGATGGCAGCCCCCAGAGCGATGGCGCTGCCAATCAGCACCACACTCTGATGCGCAGCCAGACGAGCCAGCAGCGCCAGGCCGATCAAGCCCAGGCACAGGACGATGGTGCGCTCCAGCCCCCAGCGCACCGCCAGACGCGGTGCCAGCGGGGCGAGCAGACCCATGCACAGCACCGGCAAGGCCGTGGTCAGACTGATGAAGCTGCGGCTCAACGACAGCTCGGCGGCGATGCGCTCGATGAGCGGAGCAAGAGAGGTAATGCCGGGGCGCAGATTGATCGCCGCCAGCACCAGGGCCACCAACAGCAAGGCCCGAGGGACTGGTTTCACGAGTATTCCATGGTCAGAGCGGCAGGCAGGCCGGGTCGGCCACCCTACCCCCGCAGGCTACGCCAGGCAAGCCTGCGGGGAGAACCAACCGACCTGATGGTCAGTTGACGGATCTGACCTTGCCGCGCATCTTCTCGGCCATGCCGGCCATCTCGTCGTATAGCATCTGCGGGTTCTTCTGCTTCAGTGCCCAGGCCATGCGCCCCATCTCGTGCGGCAGGATCATGAAGCTGCCCTTGGCCATCTCGTCATGAATGTAGCTGGCGATGTCCGCCGCGCTGATCGGCGAGCTTTCCAGCAGCTTGCCGACCTGTGCTTTCATCGCCGGGGTCGGGCCACGGAAGGAATCCAGCAGGTTGGTCTGGAAGAACGACGGGCAGACCACATGCACGCCGACCTCCAGCTGACGCAGTTCGACCAGCAGGCTTTCCGACAATGCCACCACACCGGCCTTGGCCACGTTGTAGTTGCTCATCCCCGGCCCCTGCATGAGCGCGGCCATGGAGGCGATGTTGACGATGCGGCCCTTGCTCTTTTCCAGCAGCGGCAGGAAGGCCTTGCAGCCCTTGACCACGCCCATCAGGTTGATCGAAATCTGCCAGTCCCAATCCTCCAGCGACAGTTCGCTGAAAAAGCCGCCCGACGCCACGCCTGCGTTGTTGACGATCACGTCGATGCCGCCGAACTGTTCCTCGCAAGCCTGAGCCAGCGCCGTCAGCTGGCTGTAATCACGCACGTCACAACGACGGGTGAAACCATCACCACCTGCCTCTCGTACCAGTTTCAGCGTCTCGACGAGACCCGCCTCGTTGACATCGGCCAGCGCCAGGTGCCAGCCCTCGCGAGCCCAACGCAGGGCGATTTCACGCCCCAGACCGGAACCTGCACCAGTGATCATCATGCGGTTTTGCATAGCGGGCCTGCCTTTCGATATTCGGTTTCAATGGCTCGCAGTGTAGCCAAGGAGATAGTGCCCAAGCCCCTTAATCAGACTTATGAATGGCCAGGGCAAATCAGCGCTACGTGCGTTGCAACCGGCGCTTGAGCAGACAGGCATAGACCATGACGTTGATGAGCACGACGACGCCGCCGAGCCAGAGCTGTATCTGCGGTGTCAGCCCTGCCGGATAGATCAGCGGGATCAGGTAGTGCTCAATGAAGCCGCCCTCGTAACCCGCATCACCGGCAGCTCGCCGCAGTTGGTTTTCCCAGGGGGTCAGCGGGCACAGCAGATGGAAGAACTCCACCGTGGCGCCCCACGCCACTGCCGGCAGATGCAGCCAGAGCAAACGCGGCCAGCGCAGCAACAACAGGCCGCCAAGCAACACGAAAAGAATGAAGCCAAGGTGGATCACCACCAGAGCATCGGCAGCCAGACGCCAGCCCACCGCGGCTCAGTCCACCACGAACAGACGCGCACCAGGCGTCGTCGAGGAACGATGGGCCTCGGCGCCATCGGCCACCTGGTAACTCATGCCGGGCTTGAGGGTGAACACTCGGCCGTCTTCCAGCTCGGTGGTCAACTCCCCCTCCAGGCACAACAGCACGTGCCCCTTGTGACACCAGTGGTCGGCCACATACCCCGGCGAATATTCGACCATGCGTACCCGCAGCGTCCCGAACCGACAGGTACGCCAACGCGCCAGGCCCTGCTCACCCGGATGCTCGGTAGCAGGTATCGCTGCCCAGTCCGTCACACCGAAAGGGATATCACTGATCTGCATGAGTCGACTCCGCTGAAGTGGAGCATCACCTTAACGCGATCCCTCCGGAAACAGACAAATAGAACCAGATCATCAGAAATATGAAAACGATTTAAAACAACTATCAAAGTCATGCAAAGCTCGTATTTCCGCAGCTCGAACGGTGCTACTAGCCTTGCCATCAATACGAAATGATTCTCATCGAGGTGCATCATGATCAAAACCCTGACCTTCACCCTCATGCACTTCTGCATTGCCTTCGGCGTGACCTACGCACTGACCGGCAGCGTCGCCGCGAGTGGCCTGGTGGCGGCCATCGAACCTCTCTGCAACTCCGTGGGTTTCTACTTTCACGAGAAGATCTGGCAGCGTTTCGAACGGCGCCAACAGCCGGTGGCCGAGCGTCCCAGGCATGCCTGGCTGCACCATCACGCCTGAGTGAAAAAGCCTGCGAACGGTGCGACGTACGGCGCACTCATTCCTGCTACTCATGTTTCCCTGCGATAAGGCAGGATAGTCTGGCACTTTGCCCAGCTTGCTGATGTCATAAGCCAGCTGTTCAATCCAGACGTTCTCTTATTGCAGGGACTTGCCAAATGCCCAGCCTTGCCCGACTCGCCGCCTTGCTCGGCGGCCTGGTCTTCTGTGCCTCCGCGACCGCCGCGGATGTGGATGCCGAAAGCTACGGCTACCCACTGGCCAACCCCTTCGAAGCAACCATTGCCACCACCCCGCCCGAGTTGCGCCCTGCGCTACCGGCCGATGGCGACATCAGGCAGAGTGACTATTCGGTGCGTCTGCGTCCGGATCGTGAGTTCGAGCTGCTGGACAACTTCTGGCCGGTGACCAGGCTGCGCTACCGCCTGGCCGAACAGAAAGGCCGTGCGCCGCTGATCTTCATCATCGCCGGCACTGGCGCGCATTACGCCAGCAGCACCACGGAATACCTGAAGAAGCTGTTCTATGGCGCAGGTTTCCATGTCGTGCAGTTGTCCTCCCCGACCAGCTACGACTTCATGGCCGCAGCCTCACGCTTCGCCACGCCCGGCTACAGCCCGGACGATGCGGACGATCTCTACCGGGCGATGCAGGCCGTGCGCGCCCAGCATCCGAAACTGGAAGTCAGCGAGTTCCTGCTCACCGGCTACAGCCTCGGCGCCCTTCATGCCGCCTTCGTCAGCCAACTGGATGAAACCCGCCGCGCCTTCGATTTCAAACGTGTCCTGCTGCTGAACCCGCCCGTGAACCTCTACACCTCGATCAGCAACCTCGACAAGCTGGTGCAGACCCGCGTGCAGGGCATCGACAACAGCACCAACTTCTATGACCTGGTGCTGGGCAAGCTCACCCGCTACTTCAATGACAAGGGCTATCTGGATATCAACGAGGCCATGCTCTACGACTTTCAGCAGTCCAAGCAGCGACTCTCCAACGAGCAGATGGCCATGCTGATCGGCACCTCGTTCCGCTTCTCCTCGGCCGACATCGTGTTCACCTCGGATCTGCTCAACCGTCGCGGCCTGATCACCCCCCGTGACTACCACATCACCGAAGGCACCAGCCTCACGCCTTTCTTCCAGATGGCGCTGCGTTGCGACTTCGACTGTTACATCGCCGAGCAACTGATGCCCATGTGGCGCGCACGCTATGACGGCGGCAGCCTCAATCAACTGATCGAAGAGAGCAGCCTCTACGCACTGGAGGACTACCTCAAAGGCAGCGACAAGATCGCCGTGATGCACAACGCCGACGACCTGATTCTCGGCCAGGGCGATATCGGCTTCCTGCGTCGCACCTTCGGCGAGCGCCTGACCCTCTACCCGCGTGGCGGGCACTGCGGCAACCTCAACTATCGCGTCAACAGCGACGCCATGCTGGAGTTCTTCCGTGGTTAAGCACAGCACTCTCATCATCGCCCTGCTGCTGACCAGCGGGCAGGCACTGGCCGAGAACCAGATCGACGCCGACGGGTTCACCAATCCGCTGCAAAGCCTGCAGTTCAACCCCGGTCTCGATCAGCAGGAGTTCGAGCGCGCCTCCAATGACGCCTTGCAGGTCTTCGATCCGCTGGAGTCGTGGAATCGCCGCGTCTACCACTTCAACTACCGCTTCGATCAGTGGGTGTTCCTGCCCGTGGTGGACGGCTACCGCTACATCACGCCAAACCTCGTGCAAACCGGTGTGCACAACTTCTTCAACAACCTGGGCGAGATTCCCACGCTGGCCAACAGCCTGTTGCAGCTCAAGGGCCAGCGGGCGATGAACAGCACGGCCCGGCTGCTGTTCAATACCATCATCGGCGTGGGCGGTGTCTGGGATCCGGCCACGCGCATGGGTCTGCCGAGACTGAGCGAAGACTTCGGCCAGACTCTGGGACATTACGGCGTGCCCGCCGGGCCTTACCTGATGCTGCCGCTGCTCGGCCCGTCGAACCTGCGCGATACCGGCGGCCTGGTGGCCGACTTCAGCCTGGAGAACGCGGTCAACTACCTCGACGTGGCAGATGCCAGCCGCAGCAACCCCGGCATCACCGCGCTGCGCGTCGTCGATACGCGCGCCAACACCAGCTTCCGCTATGGCCAGCTCAACTCGCCGTTCGAGTACGAGAAGCTGCGCTACTTCTACCACGAGTCACGCAAACTCAAGATCGATGATTGATGATTGATCCCGGGCCATACATCGAATAAATCGATGTATGGCCCGAAAATTTTGCGAACAAACATCGATTCAAGCCGACTAGCATGGCGTCATTCCCCCTTTCAAGGAGCTCGCCATGACTTCGCAACGCCGCGTCATCAGCATCCAGCCAGGCCAACCTGCATCCGACGGCGCGGGTGTACGCCTCAACCGCGTGATCGGCGGGCCAGGCCTGGAGCGCTTCGACCCCTTCCTGATGCTCGACGAGTTTTCCAGCGACAACCCCGACGACTACATTGCAGGTTTCCCAGCGCACCCGCATCGTGGCTTCGAAACCATCACCTACATGCTCGAAGGGCGCATGCGCCACGAGGATCATCTGGGCAATGTCGGCCTGCTCGGCAGCGGCGGCGTGCAATGGATGACCGCCGCGCGCGGCATCATCCACAGCGAGATACCCGAGCAGGAGTCCGGCGCCATGCGCGGCTTCCAGCTGTGGCTCAATCTGCCGGCCCGGGACAAGCTGGGTGAACCCGGTTATCGCGATATCCCGGCCGCCGAAATCCCGCGCATCACCACCGAGTCCGGCGTGGAAGTGGTCGTGATCGCCGGTGAGTTCGATGATGGCGAGATCCGTCAGCTCGGGGCCGTGCAACGTACCCAGACCCAGCCACAACTGTTCGACCTGCACCTGCCGGCCGGCGGCCGGGTCGCGCCGCGCCTGGCCGATGGCCAGCGGGTCATGCTGTACGTCTACGAGGGTCTGCTGGAGCTGCCCGGGGCCAGCGTACAAGCGGTCAGCGCCGGACGCCTGGTTCGCCTGTCCGACGAGGGCGAGCTGCACCTGGCCAGCGCTCAGGGCGCGCGGGTGCTGCTGATTGCCGGTACTGCGCTGAACGAACCCATCGTGCAGTACGGCCCCTTCGTGATGAACAGCCGTGAGGAAATAGAACAGGCCCTGCGCGACTTTCGTGACGGCGTGCTGGCCTGACAGCCAGAGTGCGCAGCACCGAGCGACACGCAACCGATTTGGGTGCGCACAGTGCCCCCCTGGGGAAACGCTGGAAAAGCCGTCATGACTCGCTGCGCTCGCCCGAAGGGGAATCCCTGGGCTCCCGCCTTCGCGGGAGCGACGATAAATGACTTTCTCAGCCCCCCTGGAAAAGCGGCTCAGGCGGGTTGGGCGACCTCGGCCAGTCCGAGAAAGCGCCAGAGATCAGCCTTGCGCGTCATCGCATCCTGGTAACCCAGTTCGATCAGTTCGCTGCAGTAACCCGGCTCGAACAACAGGTAGCTGAGTACACCGGCACCGCCTGCCTTGGTCGCGCCAGGGCCCCGCAGGAACAGGCGCAATGCCCTGGGCAGCTCGCGTTGATGGCGCGCGGCGATCTGATCCAGCGGCTGGCTGGGCGCGATCACCAGCACGTCCACCGGGTTCAGTCCCAGGCCACGCGGCCGCTGCTCCGGAGGTACCAGCGCACTCAACTGGTTGAGCCGTTCGAGCAGTTCGATATCGGTTTCCAGATTGTCGATGAAGGTGCTGTTGAGCATATGCCCGCCGATCTGCGCCAGGCTGGGTGGGCGATTGGCCGGGTTGATCGGAACGGGGGCATGCGGATCGCTGTGAGCGTTGCCGCTGACGCCGATCACCAGCACACGGCTGGCGCCCAGATGCAGCGCCGGGCTGATCGGTGCTGCCTGGCGCACCGCCCCATCACCGAAGTATTCGCGATTGATCTTCACCGGTGGGAAGATCAGCGGGATCGACGCGCTGGCCAGCAGGTGTTCAAGCTGCAGACGCGTCGGCACGCCGACGCGGCGATGGCGAAACCAGGGATCGATGGTGGCGCGTCCCTGGTAGAAGGTCATCGCCTGGCCGCTTTCGTAGCCGAAAGCCGTCACCGCCACCGCCCGCAGTTGACGATGGCGCACCGCCGCGGCGATGCCGGAGAAGTCCAGTTCGCGCTCCAGCAGTTCGCGCAAGGGAGAGCTGTCGAGCAGTGCCACCGGGGCATGGCGGCCCAGACCCAGCAGGCTGTGGCCAATGAAGCGTGACGCCTGGCGCAACACGCCGGGCCAGTCGCTGCGATACACCATATGGGTGTGGAAGCCCTGCCAGACCGAGGTCAGGCGACGCACCGCCTCACCGAACTGCAGCGCGCCACAGGCCAGGCTGACGGCATTGATCGCCCCGGCCGAGGTCCCGACTATCACCGGGAAGGGATTGTGCGAGGCATCCGGCAGCAGGTCGGCGATGGCCGACAAGACGCCTACCTGATAGGCCGCCCGCGCACCGCCGCCGGAGAGGATCAACCCAGTAACGGGCATATCGGGGCGGGCAATCACTGTCATCGGGCGATCCTGTTTTTTCGTTGCAGTATAGATGGGCTACTTGCGCTTTCCGTACAGCTTCGCTTCACCCTCGGGGCGCGTCTTGAAGCGCCTATGCGCCCACAGATACTGCTCAGGGCAGGCACTGACCACCTGTTCGATCCAGTGGTTGATACGCAGGCAGTCGACTTCCTCGCTCTCGCCCGGAAAATCCGCCAGCGGCGGGTGGATCACCAGGCGATAGCCGCTGCCATCGTCCAGGCGCTGCTGGGTGAAGGGCACCACACGCGCCTTGCCCAGACGGGCGAACTTGGTGGTGGCGGTGACCGTTGCCGCCCGGATACCGAACAGCGGTACGAAGATGCTCTGCTTGCGCCCGTAGTCCTGATCCGGTGCGTACCAGATCGCCCGGCCTGCACGCAGCACCTTGAGCATGGCGCGGATGTCCTCGCGCTCGATGGCACTGGCATCGAGGTTGTGACGTTCACGGCCACGGCGCTGAATGAAGTCGAACAACGGGTTCTTGTGCTCACGGTACATGCCATCGATGGTGTGCAACTGCCCGAGCAGCGCCGCACCGATCTCCAGGGTGGTGAAATGCACCGCCATGAGGATCACGCCCTGCCCTTCGGCCTGCGCCTGCTGCAGATGTTCGAGACCTTCGACATGCGCCAGAGGGGCCAGACGTGCCCGGGGCCACCACCAGCTCATGGCCATCTCGAAGAAGGCGATGCCGGTGGAAGCAAAGTTCTCCTTGAGCAGGCGCTCACGCTCGGCGGCGCTCCTGTCGGGGAAACACAGCTCCAGGTTGCGCGCGGCGATGCGCCGACGTGAGCGAGCCGTGCGATACATCAGTCCACCCAGCGCTCGTCCCAGTTTCAGTTGCAGACCATAAGGCAACTGCACCACCAGCCACAGCAGCCCTAAGCCGAGCCACAACGGCCAGAAGCGCGGGTGAAGAAAGTAGGCGCGAAAGCGGGGGCGATCCATGTGATGTTTCCGGTCACGGGCAAAGCCGCGCATTCTAACGCAGTTTTTCCGCCGACTCGGAGGCATCGGCGCAAGCCGCCAGGGTCACGGCAGCCAATCGGCAGGTAAAGCCTCTGCCTCGCGTCGCCTTGCCATGGGCTCACCGCCGCGGATGTCTTGCGGCATGCGGGCTATGTCGTTATAAGTCCGGCATCTTTCGTCTCGCCAGAAGGCCCATCGCCCTACCATGAGCCAACCCGACCTCCTTGCCCAAGACCCCGTATTCCAGCTCAAGGGCAGCATGCTCGCCATCACCGTGATGGAACTGGCACACAACGATCTGGAACGCCTCGACGCCCAACTGACGGAAAAGGTCGCCCAGGCCCCCGCCTTCTTCAGTAACACGCCGCTGGTGCTGGCACTGGACAAACTGCCGGAGGGCGAAGGCGAACTGAACCTGGCCGAGCTGATGGCCGTCTGCCGCCGTCACGGCCTGCGAACCCTGGCCATCCGCGCCTCGCGCGAGAGCGACATCGCCGCAGCCGAGGCCATGGATCTGCCGGTACTGCCGCCATCCGGGGCACGTGAACGCCCCATCGACCCGGCGCCGAAGAAGGCGGAAGAGAAACCGCCCGAGCCCGAGCATAAACCCAGCCGAATCATCACCAGCCCGGTGCGCGGCGGCCAGCAGGTCTATGCCCAGGGTGGCGATCTGATCGTCCTGGCTCCGGTCAGCGCCGGGGCGGAACTTCTCGCCGATGGCAACATCCATGTTTACGCGCCCATGCGCGGCCGCGCCCTGGCGGGTATCAAGGGCAACACCAGGGCCCGGATTTTCTGTCAGCAAATGGGCGCCGAAATGCTGTCCATCGCCGGCCATTACAAGGTCGCCGAAGACCTGCGCCGCGACCCGCTGTGGGGCGATGCGATACAGGTCAGCCTGTCGGGTGACGTGTTGAACATCACCCGCCTTTAACGGATACTGCGGCCACTTTTTCACGGACATATAAGGAGCCTCTAAAAACGTCGGCGAGGCAGTCAGCGCAAGGCGAAAGCAGGTGAGAAAGCGCAGTTTACGAGTGCTGAATGAGCATTTCGAACCTGCTTTCAGCGCCGCGATGACAACGCAGCCAGTTTTTAGAGGCTCCGTTAAAAGGGCATCTGGAGGCCTCGATTGGCCTTCGATTCCCGCATTATCTTCATTTTTTGGGGTGAATCACCTTGGCCAAGATCCTCGTAGTCACTTCCGGCAAGGGTGGCGTCGGTAAAACCACCACCAGCGCTGCCATCGGTACCGGCCTCGCCCTGCGCGGGCACAAGACCGTCATCGTCGACTTCGACGTCGGCCTGCGTAACCTCGACCTGATCATGGGTTGCGAACGCCGTGTGGTGTACGACTTCGTCAACGTGGTCAACGGCGAAGCCACCCTGACCCAGGCCCTGATCAAGGACAAGCGTCTGGAGAACCTCTACGTTCTGGCCGCCAGCCAGACCCGCGACAAGGACGCGCTGACCCAGGAAGGTGTCGAGAAGGTCATCGGCGAGCTGTCGGAGAACTTCGAATTCGTGGTCTGCGATTCGCCGGCCGGTATCGAGAAAGGCGCACACCTGGCGATGTACTTCGCCGACGAGGCCATCGTCGTGACCAACCCGGAAGTCTCTTCCGTGCGTGACTCCGACCGCATGCTCGGCCTGCTGGCGAGCAAATCGCGCCGCGCCGAGAAAGGCGAAGACCCGATCAAGGAGCATCTGCTGCTCACCCGCTACAACCCCGAGCGCGTCACCAAGGGCGAAATGCTCGGCGTCGAAGACGTCGAGGAAATCCTCGCCATCCGCCTGCTCGGCGTGATCCCGGAATCCCAGGCCGTCCTCAAGGCGTCCAACCAGGGTATCCCGGTCATCCTCGATGACCAGAGCGACGCCGGTCAGGCGTACAGCGATGCTGTCGATCGCCTGCTGGGCAAGGAAGTGCCGCACCGCTTCCTCGATGTGAAGAAGCAGGGCTTCCTGCAGCGCCTGTTTGGAGGTCGAGAATGAATATTTTTGACTTCTTGCGTTCGCGCAAGAAGGAAACTACCGCATCCATCGCCAAAGAACGTCTGCAGATCATCGTTGCCCACGAACGTGGCCAGCGCAGCCAGCCGGACTACCTGCCTGCCCTGCAGCAGGAGCTGGTGGAGGTGATCCGCAAGTACGTCGCCATCGAATCGGATCAGGTTCAGGTCGCCCTGGAAAACCAGGGCAGTTGCTCGATCCTGGAGTTGAACATAACCCTGCCGGATCGTTAAAAATCTATCTGGACTTGCTGCGCGTCGGCCCTGCTGCGTTAAAAACAGGTTCGGAATGCTCATGTACAAAAGTACACTCCGCTTCCTCACCTTTTTTTGCCTTGCATGGCTCTAGCTCGCAGCGCCTAGAATAGATTTTCTGGCTCATATACACGAATGGCGGCCTTGCGGCCGCCATTCGTTTTTATCGCCCAGTCCAACCAGAACACACCATGCCGCTAAGCCAGATCGAAATTCTCCACCAGGACGCCGCCCTGCTGGTGATCAACAAGCCCACCCTGCTGCTGTCGGTGCCCGGTCGCGCCGATGACAACAAGGATTGCCTGGTCACCCGCCTGCAGGAAAACGGCTACCCCGAAGCACGCATCGTGCATCGGCTGGACTGGGAAACCTCCGGCATCATCGTCCTGGCCCGCGACGCCGACAGCCACCGCGAGCTGTCACGCCAGTTCCACGACCGCGAAACCGAAAAGGCCTACACCGCGCTGTGCTGGGGCCAGCCGCAAGCCGACAGCGGCAGCATCGACCTGCCACTGCGCTACGACCCACCAACCAAACCACGCCACGTGGTCGACCATGAACTGGGCAAGCATGCCCTCACCCACTGGCGTGTGCTCGAACGCTGCGGTGACTGGTGCCGGGTCGAACTCACGCCGATCACCGGCCGCTCGCACCAGTTGCGCGTGCACATGCTGTCCATCGGTCATCCGCTGCTGGGTGATCGCCTCTACGCCCATGAACAGGCCCTGGCCGCCCATGAGCGCCTGTGCCTGCACGCCAGCATGCTCGCCCTCACCCACCCGCAGACTGGCGAACGCATGCGTTTCGAATGCCCCGCACCGTTCTGAATGTTGCCAAGACGCACTGACCTCTGGCCTGACGCCTTCCCGAGAACCTCGCCGATTCGCTGCCGAGCCTGCGCCCGCATGTCCGGGTTGGCCGCATCGAGCCGGGGATCGAGGCGCTGTTTCCGGAGGTCTGACAGGCGCAGCCAACGGGTGGGTGTCCGCCTGGAGGCATTCCTGATGCCACCCTCCAGGGAAACCCTGAAAAAGCCGTCATTACTCGCTGCGCTCGCCCAAGGGGAATCATCCAGAGGCTGCGCACGCCTGGGCTCCCGCCTTCGCGGGAGTGACGATGGAGGACTGTTTCAGAACATCCCTAATAGAGATTCTTCAGATCGTGTCTTACCACCGCGTCGACGACCAATGTAGTGGCCTTGCCTAGCAAGCCTTTGCCATTCATGTGTTCGGAGAGCATCTTGGCAAACGATGGCATGTCACCTTCGCTGATATGCGTTTCCTTGCGCCAAAGGCCTGCCTCCACCAGCTCCGAACAGCTCACGAAGCGATACCGCTCGACCAGCAGCACGGTAGCCACCACCGGCAGCTTGCCATTGATCGCCAACAACCGGAGCCTCTCGGGGTCGGCTGTCAGTTGAGCACGGCCGACCACCGACAAGGCAATGCGGCTACCGGGAATCAGAAACGACAGCGTCACGGCATCTGCACTGAGGATATTGCTCAGGCTACAGGCTACCTTGTTGCCCGGACGCTCCGGAATCAGCAGGGTTCGTCGATCCCGGACACGGACGAATCCATCGGGATCGCCTCGCGGAGAAATCTCCGTGGCGCCCGTACCGTTGCTGGTCAACATCAGCAGGTAGGGTGAGGCCGCGATGAAGGCCTGAGCCGCGTCGCAGAGCTCACCCGTTCCCTCCGCCCCCACACCGGGCGCGGCAAGCGGCGGACGCGGCTCCCAGAAACCGGCCCGAACCTTTGCCCGCGAGCAATGCAGGAAAAGTGCATCGACACGAAACTCCAGGCGTGTACCCGCAGTATCCCGCCGTACTGAGCAATGACCGTTGGCACGCAACGCGAAACCAATGCCCGGCATGATGAAGAGCAGGCTGCAAGCGTGCGCAGTTGCCTGCTCCAGCAGCGCAGGAACGCATCTGTCGCTCGGCCATGTCAGGTGAATGTCCCTGCCCTCGGCACGTAACACCCCGGCTTCACTCAAGTTGAAGTACTGGATGTCCAGCGCCGGGTCGAGATAACCCAGGGCGCAGGCCGTGGAGCGCTCGATGATCTTCAGGCAGTGCTCGTCGATGGTCTGTTGCAAGCGTTTGCTCATCATCGGCGGTGGTGCGGCGATGAGCGTACGCAGGCCCTTTAACGACTCGATTCTGTGATTGTTCATCTGCCCCCCGGTCTGTGGCCACTGTCGTGTCCACGATGCTAGGCAGCAGACGGAATGCTCACCATGGCGCCAGGGATCAAACAGCATGGCTTTGGGTTGCAATCTGCATCCGCAGCGCCTTGATACCGAACGCACGGCAAATGAGCCAGGGAGTCCCGGCCGTAGCCTTGTGTAGAAACATCGCGATAGAGTGCTCCGCGAGAGCATTCGACGAAGGGCGCCGGGAAATGCAGAAAACCACCAGCGTATCGGCGCTGACAGTGCTGGATCTGCATGACACGCTGCTGGAGATGGGCGTCACCACCCTGGAGCAGATGACGGCAGCCGGCCTGCACCGCGAACAGCTGATCGATCACGGCAGCCATGCGCTACCCGCCCAGGAGCAGCGCCTGGACGAATCGCTGCTGCTCAAGCTGTGGCAACTGGCGGCCAACAACAGCGAGTTGCCACACATTGGTCTGCTGATTGGCCGGCGCTTCAACCCTGCCACCCGCGGCATATTGGCCAACTGGCTGTTTCAGTGCACCCAGGTGTCCGAAGCGCTGGACGTCTTCCAGAAACACATCGCCCTGATGAACCCCTCGGAGCATTGGACTTTCAGCGAGGTGGAGGACAGCCTGCTGCTGCAACTGTCTTTCGCTGCCGACAAGCCCTATCCACAGGCAGCCATCGAACGCAGCCTGAGCGCCTGGCTGCGCTGGTGCGAGGAGATGACAGGCCAAGCCATCCGGCCGCGACGCGCTGAATTCACCTTCTCCCGCCCTGCGCATCACCAGGCCCATGTCGAGGTATTCGGCGACCACCTCGTATACGACAGCCCCCGCAATTGCCTGCAATTGCCGCGCAGCGTGCTGGACTGGCCCATTCGCGGTGCCGATGACTACCTCAAGCAGATCGTCGAACAGCGCGCCCTGCAACACTTCGAACGACTGCAAGCCAAATGCGAACTGCTCGCGCGCGTGCGCCAACTGATCCAGACCGACCTGCAGCAGGGCGTGAGCATCGAAAAGGTGTGCAAGGAGCTGCACGTCAGCCGCCCCACGCTTTACCGTCGCCTCAAGCAGGAAGGCACCAGCTTCACCCAACTGGTCGGGGAAGTGCGCAGGAACCTCGCCTTCGAGCAGATCCGCCAAGGCCTGCCGGTGGCCCAGGTCAGCGACGACCTGGGCTTCAAGGACGTGAGCACCTTTCATCGCGCCTTCAAACGCTGGTTCAACCAGTCGCCGGGGGAATATCGTGGGCGCCAGCGTGGCGCACGCACGCCCTGAAGCACGACTCTGCTCTGTCACGCTGCGCAGCGCCCTGCCAAGCGCCGGCAAAACGGTTAAACTGCGCCATCGCTGTCTGGAGCCCTGCATGCGCGAAGAACTGATTCAAGGCCTGCTCGATTTTCTCAACGCCTCGCCAACCCCATTCCATGCCACCGCCAGCCTGGCCATGCGCCTGGAGGCAGCGGGCTACCGCCATCTGGACGAACGCGTCGCCTGGCACACCGAAGCCGGCGGGCGCTATTACGTGACCCGTAACGACTCTTCGATCATCGCCTTCAAGCTCGGCAAACGCCCTGCCGTCGAGGGCGGTATCCGCCTGGTCGGCGCGCATACCGACAGCCCATGCCTGCGCGTCAAGCCCAACCCCGAACTGCAACGTCAGGGCTTCTTCCAGCTCGGCGTGGAAGTCTACGGCGGCGCCCTGCTTGCGCCCTGGTTCGACCGCGACCTGTCGCTGGCCGGCCGCGTGACCTACCGCCGCGACGGCAAGGTCGAGAGCCAGTTGATCGACTTCTACCAGCCCATCGCCGTGATTCCCAGCCTGGCCATCCACCTCAACCGCGAGGCCAACCAGGGGTGGGCGATCAATCCGCAGAACGAGCTGCCGCCCATCCTCGCTCAGCTCGCCAGCAGCGAAACCGCCGACTTCCGTGCCCTGCTCGCCGAACAGCTGGCCATGGAGCACGACTTCAACCCCGACGCGGTACTGGATTACGAACTGAGCTTCTACGATACCCAGAGCGCCGCCATCGTCGGCCTCAATCAGGACTTCATCGCCAGTGCGCGCCTGGACAATCTGTTGTCGTGCTACGCCGGCTTGCAGGCGCTGATCGACTCGGACGACGAGGAAACCTGCGTACTGGTGTGCACCGACCATGAAGAGGTGGGCTCCTGCTCGGCCTGTGGCGCCGACGGCCCCTTCCTGGAGCAGGTGCTGCGGCGCGTACTGCCCGAAGGCGACGCCTTCGTGCGCGCCATCCAGCGCTCGCTGCTGGTATCGGCCGACAATGCCCACGGCGTACACCCCAACTATGCCGACAAGCACGACGGCAACCACGGCCCCAAACTCAATGCTGGCCCGGTGATCAAGATCAACAGCAACCAGCGCTATGCCACCAACAGCGAGACGGCCGGCTTCTTCCGCCACCTGTGCCTGGAGAACGAAGTCCCGGTGCAGAGCTTCGTGGTACGCAGCGACATGGGCTGCGGCTCCACCATCGGCCCGATCACCGCCAGCCAGCTCGGCGTGCGCACGGTCGACATCGGCCTGCCCACCTTCGCCATGCACTCGGTACGCGAACTGGCCGGCAGCCATGATCTGGATCACCTGGTGAAAGTGCTGACAGCGTTCTATTCAAGCCCCGACCTACCCTGAGGTTCTGGAGACCTGCGATGATCGAACATATCCGCAACAGCCTGCAGGAAGCCCAGCGTGCGCTGGAGGCCTTCCTCGCCAACGAGCAGACCCTGAGCAACATCCAGAGGGCCGCCGAACTGCTGGTCGAGAGCTTCGAGAACAAGGGCAAGGCCTTTTCCTGCGGCAATGGCGGCTCGATGTGCGACGCCATGCACTTCGCCGAGGAACTCACCGGACGCTACCGCAAGAACCGTCCCGGCATCGCCGCCGTGTCGATCAGCGACCCCAGCCACATCAGTTGCGTGGCCAATGACTTCGGCTACGACTTCATTTTCTCGCGCTACATCGAGTCCCATGGCCGTGCCGGCGACGTACTGATCGCCATCAGCACCAGCGGCAAGAGCCCCAACGTGGTCAAGGCCGCCGAAGCGGCCAAGGCTCTGGGCGTGAAGGTGATCGCACTGACCGGCAAGCCCGGCTCGCTGCTGGAAAGCCTGGCCGACGTGTGCATCTGCGCCCCGGGCGGCGACTTCGCCGATCGCGTGCAGGAGCTGCACATCAAGACCTTGCACATCCTCATCGAGCTGATCGAACGCAAGCTGAGCCCGCAGAATTACACCTGAAGACGCGCACTGAAATCTTCGTCGTTCCCGCGCAGGCGGGAACCACGCGGCATCTGGACGCCCGCCTGCGCGGGCGCGACGGCAAGGGGAATGTCCCTCGATGCGCGGAGTCCGGAAACGCACGCAAAACGACCCCATGCCGCGCAAGACGCCCCCATGCCGCACCCGGGCTACGCGTCGGCCATTTCAGGCGGCACGCAGCCGCTTCGGGGTCAGGCCCATGTAGCGGCGCATGGCCGTGGTCAGGGCGCTCTGGCTGGAGAAACCGCACTCCTCGGCGATTCGCACCAGCGGCAGGTTGCTTTCGCGCAGCATGCGCGCCGCACGATCGAGGCGGGTCTTGAGCAGGTACTGGTGGGGCGTGAGGCCCACACTGTCCTTGAACTGCGCGTGAAAGTGGCTCGGGCTCAGGCACACCTCGTGCGCCAGCTCGGCAACGCTGATACGCCGCGCCAGGTGCTCGCCGATGTAATCGTCCAGACGTTGCAGATCCATCGTCCCCTGCGGCTGCCTGCGCTGCTCGCCGAACAGGCGCAAGTGCAAGGCTCGGAGCAGCACTCCGCCGAGAGAGCGCGCGAGAATGGAGTCGCTACCGTAGCGCTCCAGTTCCGCGCCGGCATAGGTCAGCAGGTGCTGGAAATCGACATCGAGGGCAGGATAGCGAGGCGTTTCGAACAGGCGGTGGAGCAGCTCCAGGTCTTCGCTGGGCGTATCCTGCTCGTCCAGATCGAGAATCAGCATGCGGTTTTCACCCATGCCGGCGAACTGGTGAGCCGCATCGCCCGGCACCAGACAGGCGCGCATGCGGCAGACTTCTCCGCCGCGACCGCCGACTTCGAATTCGGCACGGCCGACCAGCGACATCACCAGTTGATGATGATCGTGAGCATGTTCATGGGCCTGTTCATCCAGGCGGATCACACGGGCTTGCAGCATCGCAAAAGACTGGCGGCACGAAACAAGGGTTGCACTCTACTCCTTTCCGAAGGAAAACGCCGCAACCACCCATCAGCGAGATGGTTGCACCTTTAGCAACCACCGCACCGAATCGCACCTGTAAAGACCTCCAGGCTCTATTACTGTGCACCGGCGAGAGCCTGCATCGCCGCATTACGACAACTCTGGCGACTGGCAGGAGAGTTGCTTCGTTCCCTCCGAACGCCACACAAGCGAGCCCCGATGAGCTATACCGGTCTGACTCTCCTGCTCCTTCTCGTCACGCTGCTGGCCCTGGGCTACTGGCTGACGCATCGCGCCGAGAATCGGCAGCTGAAAGCCAGCAAGGAGGCGGATACCGAGACCGTGCAGCGCTGCCTCGACCTGCTCCAGACGCTACAGAAACATCGCGGCCTGGGTACCCAGCAGGATGCCGAGAGCATTGCCCAGCGCAATGCTCTGGCGCAGCAACTGGATGGGCTCTGGCTGAACTGGCCCGGCGCCAGCCTCCAGCTGCCGCCCCTGCAGCAGCACTGGCCGCAGTTGCGCCGCAAACCCGCCGATTTCGATGCTCACTGTCGGTTGATCGAAGCCTTGCTGGAGGTGATCGAGCACCTCGAGGATCGTCTTTATCGCCAGGGTCATTTCCGGATTCGCGGCCTCGGCGAGGCCTGCCGCTCGCTCGAAGACCTCGCCAGACTACGCGGCCTGGTCGTACGCGCCGCCAATTACCAGCGCTGCCCACACGGACTGCAGATGCAGTTGCGCTTTCTCTGCAATCGCCTGCTCGACCAGGAGCAGGATCCGCCGCTGCTCGCACTGATCGAGCGCCTGCAAAGTGACCTGATCGAGTCGCCACAGATTCGCCTGGCTCCCGCTGAATGCTTCGCCCTGCTCACGCCCCTGATCGAACAGCGCCTGCAAGGCATTCGCCTGAACATTGACTGAACCGTTGAAAAGAACCTGGTGTCGCCCCATGTAGCAACCAACGTGCAAGCAAAGGTGCTCCATGAACGATCAGGACATCCACTCCGAAGCTGTCGAAGAAAACGCCCAGTCCTCTGCCACCGGGCTGGTGCTACCTGCGCAAAGGCTGCCGGACAAGCTCTACGTCATCCCCATTCACAACCGCCCGTTCTTCCCCGCGCAGGTGCTGCCGGTGATCGTCAACGAGCATCCCTGGGGACGCACGCTCAATCGCGTGGACAATACCGAGCACAAGTGCCTGGCCGTTTTCTATGTCGACAACCCGCCTGACGAGCACGGCGAGTTCGATCTCGACAGCCTGCCCGAGCACGGCACCCTGGTACGTGTGCACCACGTCAGCGAGGAAGGCGGCAAGCTGCAATTCGTCGCCCAGGGCCTGACTCGCGTGCGCATTCGCGGCTGGCTCAGCCGCCGTGGCCCGTACCTGGCCGAGGTGGAGTATCCACAGGCCCCGGCCGACCCGCGTGACGAGGTCAAGGCCTATGCCATGGCGCTGATCAATGCGATCAAGGAGCTACTGCCGCTCAACCCGCTGTACAACGAGGAGCTGAAGAATTACCTGAATCGCTTCAGCCCCAACGAGCCCTCTCCTCTCACCGACTTCGCCGCTGCCCTGACCACTGCCTCGGGCCGCGAATTGCAGGATGTACTGGACACCGTGCCCATGCTCAAGCGCATGGAGAAGGTGCTGCCACTGCTGCGCAAGGAGGTCGAGGTCGGCCGCTTGCAGAAGGAGCTGTCCGCCGAGGTGAACAGGCAGATCGGCGAGCGTCAGCGCGAGTTCTTCCTCAAGGAGCAGCTCAAGCTGATCCAGCAGGAGCTGGGCATCAGCAAGGACGACAAGAGCGCCGATCGCGAAGAGTTCCTCGCCCGCCTGGAAGGCAAGACCCTGCCGCCCTCCGCGCAGAAACGCATCGACGAGGAACTGAACAAGCTGTCGATCCTGGAAACCGGCTCACCCGAATACGCCGTTACCCGCAATTACCTGGACTGGGCAACCGCCCTGCCCTGGGGCATCCATGGCCAGGACAAACTCGACCTGGGCCGTGCACGCAAGGTGCTGGACAAGCATCACGCCGGCATGGACGACATCAAGCAGCGCATCACCGAATTCCTTGCCGTCGGCGCCTTCAAGGGCGAGATCGCCGGCTCCATCGTGCTGCTCGTCGGCCCGCCGGGCGTGGGCAAGACCAGCATCGGCAAGTCCATCGCCGAATCCCTCGGCCGGCCGTTCTACCGCTTCTCGGTAGGCGGTATGCGTGACGAGGCGGAGATCAAGGGCCATCGCCGCACCTACATCGGCGCCATGCCCGGCAAGCTGGTGCAGGCGCTGAAGGAAGCCGAGGTGATGAACCCGGTGATCATGCTCGACGAGATCGACAAGATGGGCGCCAGCTACCAGGGCGACCCGGCCTCGGCACTGCTGGAAACCCTCGATCCGGAGCAGAACGTCGAGTTCCTCGACCACTACCTGGATCTGCGTCTGGATCTGTCCAAGGTGCTGTTCGTCTGCACCGCCAACACCCTCGACTCCATTCCCGGGCCGTTGCTCGACCGCATGGAGGTAATCCGCCTGTCGGGTTACATCACCGAAGAGAAGCTGGCCATCGCCAAGCGCCACCTGTGGCCCAAGCAGTTGGAGAAGGCCGGCGTGCCGAAGGCGCGCCTCTCCATCAGCGACGCGGCGCTGCGCACGGTGATCGAAGGCTATGCCCGTGAAGCCGGTGTGCGCCAACTGGAGAAACAACTGGGCAAGCTGGTGCGCAAATCGGTGGTGAAGCTGCTGGATGATCCCGAGGCGAAGATCCGCATCGGCGCCAGGGATCTGGAGGAGGCACTGGGCATGCCGGTGTTCCGCAACGAGCGGGTACTGGCCGGCACCGGCGTGATCACCGGCCTGGCCTGGACCAGCATGGGGGGCGCCACCCTGCCGATCGAGGCGACGCGTATCCACACGCTCAATCGCGGCTTCAAGCTCACCGGCCAGCTCGGCGAGGTGATGAAGGAATCGGCGGAAATCGCCTACAGCTACGTAAGCTCGCACCTCAGGCAGTTCGGTGGCGACCCGAGCTTCTTCGACCAGGCCTTCGTCCACCTGCACGTGCCGGAAGGCGCCACGCCCAAGGATGGCCCCAGCGCCGGCATCACCATGGCCAGTGCCCTGCTCTCCCTGGCGCGCAACCAGGCGCCGAAGAAAGGCGTGGCCATGACCGGCGAGCTGACCCTCACCGGCCAGGTACTGCCCATCGGCGGCGTACGCGAGAAGGTGATCGCGGCGCGCCGGCAGAAGATTCACGAACTGATTCTGCCCGAGGCCAATCGCGGCAGCTACGAGGAGTTGCCGGACTACCTCAAGGAAGGCATCACCGTGCACTTCGCCAAACGCTACAGCGACGTGGCCAGGGTGTTGTTCGACTGACCCTGGTACGCGCAGCGCACCCTACGGCTCGCATGCCGCCCCCGTGGGCGGCTATGCTGGGCCAGGTTTCGTCGACTGGAGTCCGTCATGACCGCCACCTTGCGCCTGCTTGCCCTGCCCGCCCTGGCCCTGCTCACTGCCTGCGCCCATCAATCCGGCACGCTGGAGCTGAAGAAGGATCGGCAGTGCCCGTTGACCCTGAACAAGGGCCAGCAACTGATTCTCAGCCTGCCCAGCAACCCGACCACCGGCTTTCGCTGGGAAGTGCGTGAGGCGGCGGCGAACGTGCTGCAAAGCCTTGGCCCGGAGGTGTACAGCAATCCGGAAGATGCCGGGCTGGTGGGTGCCGGCGGCATCTCCACCTGGCGCTTCACCGCGCGCGAGCCAGGTGAAGGCCGCCTGCTGCTGACCTACCAGCAACCCTGGGAACCGAACGTGCCGCCAGCGGAAACCTTCGAGTGCGAATTGCGGGTGAAGTGATCCGCAGGGCGGGTGCAACCCGCCAACGGGTTCTGGCGGGTTGCACCCGCCCTACGCAGCGATCACAACCTGCCAGGTTCAGCTCTTGAGCCGGTAACCGGTCTTGAAGATCCAGCCCACCAGGGCGATGCACAGCGCCAGGAAGCCCAGCACCATCGCCAGGCTGACGCCGACGTTGACGTCGGACACACCGTAGAAGCTCCAGCGGAAAGCGCTGATCAGGTACACCACCGGGTTGAACAATGTCACCGTCTGCCAGGCCGGCGGCAGCATGCTGATGGAGTAGAAGGCCCCCCCGAGGAAGGTCAGCGGCGTGACGATCAGCGCCGGAACGATCTGCAGCTTCTCCCAGCCATCGGCCCACACGCCGATGATGAAACCGAACAGGCTGAAGGTCAGCGCGGTGAGCACCAGAAACGCCGCCATCCACAACGGGTGCTGGATCTCGAAATCGACGAACAGCCGTGCCGTGATCAGGATGATGATGCCGAGGATCACCGACTTGGTCGCCGCCGCACCGACGTAGCCGATGAGGATTTCCAGATAGGACACCGGTGCCGACAGCAACTCGTAGATGCTCCCGGAATACTTGGGCATGTAGATGCCGAACGAGGCGTTGGAGATGCTCTCGGTCAGCAGCGCCAGCATGATCAGGCCCGGAATGATGAAGGCGCCGTAGCTCACGCCCTGTACCTGGGTCATGCTCGAACCGATGGCCGAGCCGAACACCACGAAGTACAGCGAGGTGCTGATCACCGGCGTGGCGATGCTTTGCAGCAGGGTGCGCCATGTGCGCGCCAGCTCGAACAGGTAGATGGCCTTGATGGCGTACAGGTTCATGCGCGCGACTCCTTGATAAGGCCGACGAAGATTTCCTCCAGAGAGCTCTGGCTCGACTGCAAGTCCTTGAAGTCGATGCCGTGCTGGGCCAGGTCACGCAGCAGTTCGGCGATGCCGGTGTTCTCGTGCTGGGCATCGAAGGTGAACACCAGGGCATGGCCCTGATCCGCCAGCTCCAGGCCATGACGCGCCAGTTCGGCCGGCACGCAGGACAGCGGTTGTTGCAATTGCAGGGTCAGCTGCTTCTTGCCCAGCTTGTGCATCAGCACCTGCTTGTCTTCCACCAGGATGATGCGGCCCTTGCTGATCACCCCGATGCGATCGGCCATTTCTTCGGCCTCTTCGATGTAGTGGGTGGTGAGGATGATGGTCACGCCGCGCTCGCGCAGGCGCCGCACCATGTTCCACATGTCGCGGCGCAGCTCCACGTCGACGCCGGCAGTGGGCTCGTCGAGAAAGAGGATCTGCGGCTCGTGCGAGAGCGCCTTGGCGATCATCACCCGGCGCTTCATGCCACCGGACAGTTCCATGATCCTGGCATTGCGCTTGTCCCACAGCGACAGATCCCTGAGCAGTTGCTCCAGGTAGGCCGGATCGGGTTTCTTGCCGAACAGGCCACGGCTGAACGTGACCGTTGCCCAGACGGTTTCGAACACGTCGCTGACCAGCTCCTGCGGCACCAGGCCTATCTGCGAGCGTGCCGCGCGGTAGTCACGGACGATGTCCTTGCCGCCAACCAGTACCCTGCCCTGGCCCGGATTGACGATGCCGCAGATGATGCTGATCAGGGTGGTCTTGCCGGCGCCGTTGGGGCCGAGCAGGGCGAAGATCTCGCCCTGGTGAATGTCCAGGTCGATGCCTTGCAATGCCGGATGCCCGGACGCGTAGGTCTTGTTCAGTTGAGCGATGGAAATGACCGACTGCACGGTGGGTTGTCCCTTGCCTGCGGAAAACGACACAGTCTACAGGGCTCGGGCAACGCCATCATCGCGCGCAATGAAAAACGGCGCACTTGTGGTGCGCCGGGGATGCAGCAGGTGAGGTAAGGAACGATTGCAGCGCTTGTGACGCTGCAACGATAGGCCAGGCGGCAGGTGCAGCCCGACATATTCTTCAGGGATTGCCCCGCCCGATCACAACGGCGTCAGCAGCTCGCCGGTCGCGATGAAGCTCTGCAGGTTGTCCAGCACCAGATCGGCCATCTGCTGGCGGGTCTCGACACTGGCACTGCCCACGTGCGGCAGCAGCACCACGTTGTCCAGCTCGCGCAATGCAGCCGGTACCCGAGGTTCGCGTTCGTAGACGTCCAGACCTGCGCCGGCAATCACACCCTTTTGCAACGCGCGGATCAGCGCCGACTCGTCGACCACCGAGCCACGCGCCACGTTGATCAGAAAACCATCGCCGCCCAGTGCTTCGAGCACAGTGGCGTCGATCAGGTGATGCGTGGCCTGGCCGCCAGGACAGGTCAGCACCAGGAAATCCGCCCAGCGGGCCAGTGCCAGCAGATCCGGTTCGTGCTGATGAGGGCTCCCGGCCACCGGTCGACGATTGTGGTAACGCACCGGCATGGAGAAACCTGAAGCGCGCTGCGCCACCGCCTCACCGATGCGCCCCAGACCGACGATGCCCAGGCGCTTGCCACTGACCCGACGCGCCAGGGGAAACCCCGTGGGGCTGTTCCAGGCACCGCTGCGCACGAAGCGATCAGCCTCCGACAGACGCCGCGCGCTGTCGATCATCAGGCCCATGGCCAGATCTGCCACGCAATCGTTGAGCACGTCCGGCGTGGTGCTGAGGGCAATGCCGCGCGCGCGCAGCAGCTCCAGCGGATAAGGGTCGTAGCCGACACCGAAACTGCAGATCACTCGCAGGTTGGGCAGCAGCCCGAGCTGATCGGCCGTGCAACCGAAGCGTGCCGAGGACACCATGTAGATGAACTGCTCACCCTGCTCTCGCAGAAAGTTCAGCGGCTCGGCCTGCTGCCACAGGGCGCTGACATCATAGCGCTGCGCCAACTCGTGGTTGAAACGATCGCTCAGCGGACCGACCTGCAATACCCGGAGTTTGCTCATGGGGACTCCTCATCTGCCATTGGACGCCATCAGCGGCGCGTCATAGTGCTGCAATTCAAAGCAACTTGCCCGGATTCATCAGCCCGGCTGGATCCAGCGTCTGCTTGATGCTGCGCATCAGTTCCAGCTCCAGTGGAGCCTTGTAGTGGCGTGCCGCCTCGCGCTTGGACCGCCCCAGCCCATGCTCGGCACTGATGCTGCCGGCATCCAGCAAGGTCGAGTCGTAGATCAGCCGCATGATGGCCTCGGCCTGCGCCTTGAACACTTCGTCCTCGGCACCTGGCGGCTTGCTGATGTTGTAGTGCAGATTGCCATCGCCAACGTGCCCGTAAGCCACGATGCGTACACCGGGAAAGTCCTGCTGCAGCGCCCGATCGGTGCGCGCGATGAAAGCGGCAATCCGGCTCACCGGCACACTGATGTCGTGCTTCAGGCTCGGCCCCTCGTGATTCTGCGCTTCTGAAATACCCTCGCGCAGTGCCCACAGCGCACGTACCTGGGCCTCACTGCCGGCGACTACGGCATCCAGTGCCATCCCCTGCTCGAACGCCTCGCCAAGCCCCTGCTCCAGCAGCTCGTTCAGCGGTGCGGCAGGCTGGGTATCGCTCAGTTCGATGAGGACGTACCAGGGGTGTGCTTCGACGAAGGGATCACTCACGCCCGCGACATGGCGCAGCACGAACTCGACGCTTTGTCGCGACATCAGTTCGAAGCCGGTCAGGCGGTCACCGCACAACCCGCGCATCTGCCCGATCAGCTCGACGGCTGCGCCGGGACTGGGCAGCGCCACCCAGGCGGTGGTCAGGCTGCGTACGGCCGGGAACAGCTTGAGCACGGCAGCGGTGATGATGCCCAGGGTACCTTCACTGCCGATGAACAGGTGCTTGAGGTCATAACCCGTGTTGTCCTTGCGCAGCCCGCGCAGGCCGTCCCAGATGCGCCCGTCGGGCAAGACCACTTCCAGCCCCAGGGTCAGGTCGCGCATGTTGCCGTAGCGCAGCACGGCCGTGCCGCCGGCATTGGTCGCCAGGTTGCCGCCAACCGTGCAGCTACCTTCGGCCCCCAGCGACAGGGGGAACAGCCGGCCAACCTCGGCAGCGGCTTCCTGCAACTGCTGGAGAATCACGCCGGCTTCGACGGTGATGGTCTCGTTGGCGACATCCACCTCGCGAATGCGTTTCAGACGCGTCAGCGACAGGACGATCTGGCGACCCGAGGCGTCCGGGATCGAGCCACCGCACAGGCCGGTGTTGCCGCCCTGCGGTACCAGCGCGACGCCGGCCTGCGCGCACAGGCGCACCACCGCAGCGACCTCTTCGGTGGACGCCGGGCGCAACACCGCCGCCGCCTCGCCACGGTAGGCGTTGCGCCAATCGGACAGGTAACTCTGCATGCGCTCGCCATCGAGGATGAGGCCGGACTCGCCGACCACCTCACACAGCGCCTGGATCAGGTCTTCGGGGAGGCTGCTCATATCAGGTCACCGGCGCCGGGTTGAACAACACCAGGTCGTTGTGCAGACGCAAGCGTTCGGCACAGGTCTGCTTGCGCCCACTGGCCACGTCCAGGTAGAGCTGGAAGATCGACCAGCCCATCTGCTCCAGCGTCATGCGCCCGGAGAGAATCTGCCCGGCGTCGACATCGATCAGATCCGGCCAGCGTTCGGCCAGCTGGGTGCGCGTGGCCACCTTGATCACCGGCACCATGGACAGGCCATAGGGCGTGCCGCGACCGGTGGTGAAAATGTGCAGGTTCATGCCTGCCGCCAGTTGCAGGGTGCCGCAGATGAAATCGCTGGCCGGTGTGGCGCAGAACCACAGGCCCTTGCCGCGAATGCGCTCGCCCGGGGCCACGACACCGGCGATGGTGCCGTTGCCGGACTTGGCGATGGAGCCCATGGCCTTTTCCACGATGTTGTTCAGGCCACCCTTCTTGTTGCCAGGCGTGGTGTTGGCGCTGCGATCCGCCATGCCGCGCTGCAGATAGCGGTCGTACCAGTCCATCTCGCGAATCAGTGCATCGGCCACCTCGACGCTGGCGGCGCGCGGGGTCAGCAGGTGAATGCCGTCACGCACCTCGGTGTTCTCGGAAAACATCACCGTGGCGCCAGCGCGAACCAGCAGGTCGGCGGCCACGCCAAGGGCCGGGTTGGCGGTGATGCCGGAGAACGCATCGCTGCCGCCGCACTGCATGCCGACGACCAGTTCGGATGCCGGTACGGTTTCCCGTCGACGCAGGTTCAGCACCTTCAGGCGATCTTCGATCATGCCCATGATCTGCTCGACCATGCCGGTGAAGCCGGTGCCGGAATCCTGCAGACGGAACAGCCAATCTTCCTCGTCCATGCCGTTGGTCAGCTGGTCGCCATCCATCAACTGGTTGGCCTGCAGCTTCTCGCAACCGAGGCTGATCACCAGTGCCTGGCCACCGAAGTTGGGGTTGCGGCTGATGTTGTACAGGGTGCGGATCGGCACCACGGCGTCCGGCGCGTTGATCGCCACGCCACAGCCGTAGCTGTGCGACAGCGCCACTACGTCGTCGACATTGGCATACCTGGGCAGGACTTCCTTGCGCACGCGCTCGACCACGTGATCGAGCACGCCGACCACACACTGCACGGTGGTGGTAACACCGAGGATGTTACGCGTACCGACGCTGCCGTCCGGGTTGCGGAAGCCTTCGAAGGTATAGCCCTCCAGCGGCTCGCCGGGCGCGGCCTTGATGGTCGCCTTGGGCAGGTTGTCCAGCACCGGCGGCTCGGGCATGCGCAGCACCTGCTCGGTGACCCAACTGCCGGCGGCAATGGGTTTCAGCGCATAGCCGATAACCTCGCCATAACGCACCACCTCTTGCCCTTCGGCGATATCCACCAACGCCACCTTGTGGCTCTGCGGGATCCCTTCTACAGCCTTTAGACCGTCGTCGAACTGACCACCGACGGCCACACCCTGATCGTTGACCACCACGCCGACGTTGTCGGTCGGGTGCAGGCGGATATAGCGGGGCGAATCCTGATGGGGAATCAACTGCATGACGCTTGCTCCTGTTGTGCGTTCAGGATGCCGAGCCAGACGTGGCGTCCAGCTCGACCCTGTGAATACGGCCGACGATCAGGCCGAAGCTCACGACCGCCAGCAGGGCATTGAAACCAACATAGGCCAATGCCCAATCGAATGATCCGGTACGGCTTACCAGGTAACCGATGACGATGGGGGTGGTGATCGCCGCCAGGTTGCCGAACGTATTGAACAGCCCGCCGGACAGGCCGAGGATCTGCCGTGGCGAGGTGTCGGCCACCAGCGTCCAGCCCAGCGAACCGAGGCCCTTGCCGAAGAAGGCCAGGGCCATCAGCGCCACCACGGCCGTGTCGCTCTCGACGAAAATGCACAGCACCACGGCGCTCGACAGCAGCAGACCGAGCACCATCGGCAGCTTGCGCGCCAGGGTCAGCGAGTGGCCGCGACGCAGCATGCCGTCGGACAGCAGCCCGCCGAGCACGCCACCGACGCAACCGCTGATGGCCGGCAAAGCCGCGGCGAAACCGGCACCGAGGATGCTCATGCCGCGCGCCTGCACCAGGTAGACCGGAAACCAGGTGAGAAAGAAGTAGGTAATGGCGTTGTTACAGTACTGGCCAAGGTAGATGCCAATCATCGTGCGCTGGCGCAGCAACAAACCCAGGTAGCGCCACTGTGAGCCGCCACTACCGCCACGCTGCCCTTCCAGATCGATCAGCGCCCCGCCCTGCTCCAAGTGGGCCAGCTCGGCCTCTTCGATACGCGGGTGCTGACGCGGGCCGTGCAGTTGTTTCACCCACAGCAGCGACAGCGTCAGCCCCAGACAACCGAGCACGATGAATACCGACTGCCAGCCCATCACCTGCACCACCCAGCCCATCAACGGTGCGAACAGGGCGGTAGCGGCATATTGCGCCGAACTGGAGATGGCCGTGGCCGTGGCCCGCTCGGCAGTGGGAAACCAAGAGGCGATGATGCGCGCATTGCCGGGAAAGCACGGCGCACTGGCAAAGCCCACCAACAGCCGCAGCAGGAACATCGAGGTCACGGCCCAGGTGCCCGGCAGCCAGCCGACGAAGCCCTGCAACAGGGTCAGCGCCGACCAGACGAACAACGCCAGGGTGTACACCGGCTTGGTACCGAAGCGATCGAACAGCCAGCCGCCGGGAATCTGCCCGATCACATAAGCCCAGCCGAACGCCGAAAAGATATAGCCGAGTGTCACCGCGTCGATGCCCAGGCCAGCCTGCATCGCCGAGCCGGCGACCGACAGACTGGAGCGATCGGCAAAGGTGATGGTGGTGACCAGAAACAGCATCAGCAGAATGCTGTAGCGCACCCGACCCGGTTGGGCATCTGGCATTAGCAAAGCTCGCATTTGCAAACGAAAGGCCCGGTGTATCACACCGGGCCGCAGGTTCAGCGAACCAGGCAGGGCTTCTTGTTGTTGAAGGTCCAGCCCGGAATCAGGTACTGCATGGCGATGGCATCGTCACGCGCCCCCAGCCCCTTGGCCTGGTACAGCTCGTGCGCCTGCGCCAGCGCGTCCCAGTCCAGTTCCACACCGAGGCCCGGCGTTTTCGGCACCTGCACCAGGCCACCCTCGATACGCAACGGATTGCGCGTCAGGTGCTGGCCATCCTGCCAGATCCAGTGGGTGTCGATGGCAGTGACGCGCCCAGGCGCCGCAGCGGCGACGTGGGTGAACATGGCCAGGGAAATGTCGAAGTGGTTGTTCGAGTGCGAACCCCAGGTCAGGCCCCAGTCGTTGCACATCTGCGCCACACGCACGGAGCCGGCCATGGTCCAGAAGTGCGGGTCGGCCAGCGGGATATCCACCGATTGCAGGGAGATGGTGTGGCCCATCTGCCGCCAGTCGGTGGCAATCATGTTGGTCGCGGTGGGCAGGCCGGTGGCACGGCGGAACTCGGCCATCACCTCGCGGCCGGAATAGCCGTTCTCGGCGCCACAGGGGTCTTCGGCATAGGCCAGCACGCCATGCAGGTCACGACACAGGGCGATGGCCTGATCCAGCGACCAGCCGCCGTTGGGGTCGAGGGTCACACGGGCCTCGGGGAAGCGCGCGGCCAGAGCGCGAATCGCCTCGACCTCGGCCTCACCATGCAGCACCCCCCCCTTGAGCTTGAAGTCGTTGAAGCCGTAGCGCGCATGGGCGGCCTCGGCCTGACGGACGATGGCTTCGGGGGTCAGCGCGGTTTCGTTGCGCGTGCGGAACCAGGCGTCTTCGGCATCACGCTCGTCGCGGTAGCCGAGGTCGGTCTTGTCCTTGTCGGCGATGAAGAACAGGTAACCGAGCATCTCTACCGCGTCGCGTTGCTGCCCTTCGCCGAGCAGTGCGGCGACCGGTACGCCCAGGTGCTGGCCCAGCAGATCGAGCAGCGCAGACTCCAGCGCAGTGACGGCATGGATGGTGATGCGCAGGTCGAAAGTCTGCAGGCCACGGCCACCGGAGTCGCGGTCGGCGAAGGCACGGCGTACCTGGTTGAGCAACGCATTGTAGTTGCCGACCGGCTGGCCAACGAGGATCGAGCGTGCGTCTTCGAGGGTCTTGCGGATTCCCTCGCCACCAGGGACTTCGCCGACACCGACATGGCCGGCGCTGTCCTTGAGAATGAGAATGTTGCGAGTGAAGTAAGGGCCGTGCGCCCCGCTCAGGTTGAGCAGCATGCTGTCCTGTCCGGCGACAGGCACGACTTGCAGCTCGGTGATCAAAGGGGTGCCGACGGCGGCAGTGGTCTGTGAATTCATGAACGTTACCCTGCTTGTTTTTATACGGGTTTGGCTGAATTGCATGAGCGTCGGGGCGAATGAGCAATCGCCATCCACCCTGCGCGATCAACCGATGTAGGAAGTCTTCACCGTGGTGTAGAACTCCTGGGCGTAGCGGCCTTGCTCGCGCGGGCCGTAGGACGAACCTTTACGACCACCGAACGGCACGTGGTAATCCACGCCGGCAGTGGGCAGGTTGACCATGACCATGCCAGCCTGAGCGTGACGCTTGAAGTGGTTGGCGTATTTCAGCGAGGTGGTGCAGATGCCGGCGGAAAGACCGAACTCGGTGTCGTTGGCCATGGCCAGCGCCGTCTCGTAGTCAGCCACACGAACCACGTTGGCCACCGGGCCGAAGATTTCCTCGCGGCTGATACGCATGTCGCCTGTGCTGCCGGCGAACAGCGTCGGCGCCAGGAAGTAGCCTTCGGTGTCGCAGGTCACCAGAGCGCCACCGGATACCAGTTCGGCACCTTCCTTACGACCGATCTCGATGTAGCGCAGATCCTGGTCGAGTTGAGCCTGCGAAACCACCGGGCCGATGTCGGTGCCGGCCCGGAGCGCATGACCGACCTTGATCGAACGCATGCGTTCGGCCATGGCGGCGACGAAGCGATCATGGATGCCGTCCGTGACGATCAGCCGACTCGACGCCGTGCAGCGCTGTCCGGTGGAGTAGAAGCTGCTCTGTACCGCCAGCTCCACGGCCACATCGAGGTCGGCGTCGTCGAGGATGACCTGCGGATTCTTGCCGCCCATTTCCAGCTGCACCTTGGCGCCGCGGGCGATGCAATTGGCCGCGATGGTACGCCCGACGCCGACCGACCCGGTGAAGCTGATGCCATCGACACGCCTGTCAGCGACGAGGGTTTCGCCGACCTCGCGACCGGTGCCCATCACCAGGTTGAACACGCCGGCCGGGAAGCCTGCGCGCGAGATGATCTCGGCGATGGCCCAGGCGCTGCCCGGCACCAGATCGGCCGGTTTGAACACCACGCAATTGCCGTGGGCCAGCGCTGGCGCGATCTTCCATGAAGGGATGGCGATGGGGAAATTCCAGGGAGTGATCAGACCGACCACACCCAGCGGTTCGCGAGTGATCTCGACCGAAACACCGGGGCGTACCGAGGGCAGGATCTCACCACTCAGGCGCAGACACTCACCGGCGAAGAACTTGAAGATGTTGCCGGCACGCGTCACTTCACCGATGGCTTCGGGCAAGGTCTTGCCCTCTTCACGGGCGAGCAGCTCACCGAGCTCCTGGCGACGCACGAGAATCTCGCTGCCGACCTTGTCCAGCGCATCGCTGCGCGTCTGGATGCCGGAGGTCGACCAGGCGGCAAAGGCCACCCGAGCCGCCTCGACGGCCCGTGCGACCTGAGCCGCATCCGCCTTGGCGTACTCGCCGACCACATCGCTCAGATCCGATGGGTTGATGTTCAGCGCGTAGTCGTTGCCAGCAACCCACTGGCCGCCGATGTAATTGTCATAACGCCGAGTCATGGGATTCTCCCGCTGCACACGAGGTGAAAACCGATGCGTGCGGCCAAGTGGCGTCGAACCCTGTTCAACGCCTTGCCTGGCCGCCGCCTACACCGTTGTCAGAACCTGTTCACGATCTCGCGAGCTGGAGCCATACAACACCGATGGCGACCCCGCAAAAACAGGCGAGGAGCGGTCGGAGTCGCGCTCGACTTCACGAGCTGTAAATGAGCAGTCCGACCGGGCTGGCGCTGCGCCTGTTTTTAACGCAGCAGGGCCGACGCGCAGCAGATCGTGAACAGGTTCTCAGGCGGTGCTTACTGAGCGCCTTGCGCCTTGATCAGTGCAGCCAGTTGCTCGACTTCCGCCGGCAACAGGTCGGTCAGCGGTGCGCGAACCGGACCTGCGTCGTAACCGGCGATCCTGGCACCAGCCTTGACGATGCTCACCGCGTAACCGGCCTTGCGGTTGCGGATGTCCAGGTACGGCAGGAAGAAGTCATCGATGATCTTGCCAACGGTGGCGTGATCGTCACGGGCGATCGCGCGGTAGAAGTCCATGGCGGTCTTCGGAATGAAGTTGAACACGGCCGAGGAATAGACCGGTACGCCCAGGGCCTTGTAGGCAGCGGCGTAGACTTCGGCGGTCGGCAGGCCGCCCAGGTAGGTCAGGCGCTCGCCCAGACGACGGCGGATGGAAACCATCAGCTCGATGTCACCCAGACCGTCCTTGTAGCCGATCAGGTTGGGGCAGCGCTCGGCCAGTTGCTCCAGCAGGGGGGCGTTCAGGCGGCAGACGTTGCGGTTGTAGACCACCACACCGATGTTCACCGATTTGCAGACCTGCTCGACGTGGGCGGCAACGCCGTCCTGGGACGCTTCGGTCAGGTAGTGCGGCAGCAGCAGCAGGCCCTTGGCGCCCAGGCGCTCGGCTTCCTGTGCGTACTGGATGGCCTGACGGGTGGAGCCACCGACGCCGGCAAGAATCGGCACGCTCCCGGCGCAGGTATCCACGGCCGTCTTGATGACGGAGGAGTATTCATCGGCGGCCAGGGAGAAGAACTCACCGGTGCCACCTGCAGCGAACAGGGCAGATGCACCATAGGGGGCCAGCCACTCGAGGCGACGAACGTAGCCTTGCGGGTTGAATTCACCATTGGCATCGAAATCGGTCAGCGGGAACGACAGCAGACCGGAGGAGAGGATGGACTTCAGTTCTTGTGGATTCATTATGCGAACACCCTGTAAAGCGAGTTGTGAGGAGTAACGTCAGCCGCAGCTGTAGAGATACGTTATCGTACAACAACAAAAAAAACATCATATTTCGCACCACCAGTTCGTCGCCCCCTTCCATTGCCCCTCCCCGGCGAGCGCAGCACGAGCCCCGGACAGAAACAAGAACGCCGCTCTAGAGCCCTTTCTCACAGCGTCTGAAGACATCCAGCAGGCAGTTGCGCACCATCATGAGGCAGGTGCATCCACGATTGACACGAGAAAAACGGGCTGTTACTAATTCAGCCCAAGTCATACGACAACCTATGACACCCAATAAAAACAAAATGAGGTTCAGGCCATGTCATTGCCCCTCACGCACCTTGCCGCTGCCCCATCCTCGGCGTGTCGCGTCACTCCCACGCCCGTCTTGAACAGCTCAGATCCGCAGCGCAGCTGAACAACGCCTTTGCCATCGCGGCCAAGGGCCGCAACACGTTCGGAGCCCAAGCCAAGATGTACGACGCCACACCCAGCATCACCGCCATGCAGGTCATCCCTGTCGCCGGTCGCGATAGCATGCTGCTGAATCTCTGCGGTGCCCATGCCCCCTACTTCACCCGCAACCTGGTACTGCTTGAGGACAGCGCCGGCCATACCGGTTGCGGCGAGGTGCCGGGGGGCGAAGGCATTCGTCAGGCGCTGGAGCGCTGCCGCGAGCGAGTCATCGGCCAGCCCATAGGCCGCTACAACCGCATCCTCAACGACCTGCGCCAGGCCATCGCCGGATCGGCAAAGGGGCCACAGACCACCCAGCATCAGGTCACCTCCGAGTCCGAAGCGCGGGTACTGAAACAGCCGCACGAGATCAACCTGCGGCTGGACAACGTGATCACCGCCGTCGAAGCCGCCCTGCTCGACCTGCTCGGCCAGCACCTGGGCGTGCCCGTCGCCGAACTGCTCGGCAGCGGCCAGCAACGCAACAGCGTGCCCATGCTCGCCTACCTCTTCTATATAGGAGAGCGCCAGCGCACCGACCTGTCCTACCTCGCTGGCGAGGGCTCGGCCGACGACTGGTATCACCTGCGCCATCAGTCGGCAATGACGCCCGAGGCCATCGCCCGTCTAGCCGAGGCCGCGCATGCCCGTTACGGCTTCAACGACTTCAAGCTCAAAGGCGGGGTCATGCGTGGCGAGGACGAAATGGACGCCATCCGCGCGATCAAGGCGCGCTTCCCTCAGGCCGGCGTCACCCTCGACCCCAACGGCGCCTGGTCGCTGGATCAGGCCATCGCCCTGTGCAAGGGCCAGGGCCACGTGCTGACCTACGCCGAAGACCCCTGCGGCCCGGAAAACGGCTACTCCGGCCGCGAGGTGATGGCCGAGTTCAAACGCGCCACCGGCATCCCCACGGCCACCAACATGGTTGCCACCGACTGGCGGCAGATGGGGCACTCGCTACGCCTGGAGGCGGTGGACATCCCGCTGGCCGACCCGCACTTCTGGACCATGCAGGGCGCCGTGCGCCTCGGCCAGGTCTGCGAAGAGTTCGGCCTGACCTGGGGTTCGCACTCCAACAACCATTTCGACATTTCCCTGGCCATGTTCACCCACGCCGCGGCTGCGGTTCCGGGACGCATCACAGCCATCGATACCCACTGGATCTGGCAGGAGGGCACCGAGCGCCTGACCCGCGAACCACTGCAGATCGTCGGTGGCGAGGTGAACGTCTGCGACAGGCCGGGCCTCGGCATCGAACCGGACATGGAGCGGATCATGGCCGCTCATGACCTCTACAAGAAAGTGGCCAGCGGCGCACGTGATGACGCCATGGCCATGCAGTACCTGGTTCCGGGTTGGCAGTACGACCCGAAACGTCCCAGCCTCGGCCGCGCCTGACAAGCGCAGCCCTCATCCCCACGGAGCATTCCAATGAAAAAAATCTTCCGCGCCTCTCTACTCTCTGCCCTGATCGGTGCAGGAGCCATCACCAGCCATTGCGCTGCCATCGCTGACGACGTCAAATGGCCTACACGCCCGGTGCAGGTGGTAGTCATCGCCAACCCCGGCGGCGACACCGACTTCAACGCCCGCATGATGGCCAAGTACTTCAACGAGATCACCGGCAAGAACATGGTCGTGACCAACGTCGCCGGCGGGGGTGGCACCCTGGCTGCCGAACAGGTCAAGGGAGCCGCTGCGGACGGCAATACCATCCTCTTCACCCACCCGGGTCAACTGATCGTCAACGAAGTCGCCGGCCTGACCGAAGACAGCTTCGAAACCTTCGACGTCGCCTGCATCGCCGGCGTCGACAAGAGTGCCGTGTTCGTTGCCTCCAAGCAGTCCGGCGTGACCAGCATGCAGGACCTGATCGAGAAGTCCAAGGCCAATCCGGGCAGCGTCACCTACGGCACCGAGCTGGGCAACTTCTCCCACGTGCAGGGCCTGCAACTGGAGAAACTCGCCGGCATCAAGCTGAAGATGGTCGACGGCGGCACGGTTTCCGACCGAGTGGTGGGCATGCTCGGCGGCCGCCTCGACATGGGCGCGATCAGCTACGGCGCGGTACAGGACTACGTCAACGGTGGCCAGATGGTTGCCCTGGGTCAGCCCAACGACGAACGCAACGAATTGCTCGGCGACATCCCGACCCTCAAGGAACAGGGCCTGAACATCACGCTGGACAAGCCCTATGTCGTGGCCTTCCCCAAAGGTACCGATCCGGCCATCGTCAAGAAGATGGCTGACATCATGAAGCAGATCAGCGAGAGGCCGGAGTACGCCGAAGACCTGAAGAAATTCAAGCAGCCGGTTTCCTACTACGGCACCGAAGAGGCCAAGCAGATCCTGGCCAAGACGCGCGAGGACTTCATGCAGTTCAAGGATGCTCTGCGCCAAGGCAAGTAAGTCATGACGCAGCATCGGCCGGTCGCGCCGACCGGTGCTGCGCACTCGTCCTCCGAGGTTTCACATGAGCACCACGACGAAAAAGAAAGAACTGATCATCGGTATCACCATGATCGGCGCCAGTCTCGCCTACCTGGTGATGGCCTATCAACTGCCTGGCCATGCCGGCGTGGACGCCGGCACCGTTCCGCGCCTGCTCGCCGGACTGATGATCCTGCTGGGCGCGATGCAACTGCTCAGCGCTCTCGCCACCAGAACCACTGCTCCCGAGCAGCCCGGCCAACTGGCCGACGACCTGCCGCAAGCCCCCACCGAGGAAACGCCGAAGGACATCGTCGAACCCAGGACAGTCCTGCTGACGCTGGGTCTGATACTCGGTTACATCGGCCTGCTGGGCCCCATCGGCTTCCCCATCATGACGGTGGTCTATCTGTACCTGCAGTTCCTGATACTGACTCCGGTCACGCAGAAACCCAGACACCTGACCTACCTGCTGACGTCGATCGTCTGCTCGGCCGTCATCTTCCTGCTGTTCCGCGAGGCTTTCGACCTGATGCTGCCCGCCGGCCTGCTGAACAACTTCCTCTGAGGATCGACCATGCTCGAATTACTGCAGCAAGGCTTCGGAGCCGTCTTCTCGCTGAACATCCTGCTGCTCATGGCCATTGGCGTGGCCGTGGGTATCGTGTTCGGCGCCGTTCCCGGCCTGTCCGCCACCATGGCCGTGGCACTGTGCCTTCCTCTGACCTTCACCATGGGGCCGCAAGCCGGCCTGTCACTGCTGGTCGCGCTGTTCATCGGCGCCACGTCCGGAGGGCTGATTTCGGCGATCCTGCTGAAAATCCCCGGGACACCTTCATCGATCGCCACGGTGTTCGATGGTGGCCCGTTGATGGAACAGGGTTACGGCGCCAAGGCGCTGGGGATCGGTATCGTGTTCTCCTTTCTCGGCACCCTGTTCAGCATCGCTGCGCTGATGTTCATCGCACCGCAACTGGCCAAGGTGGCTCTGAGTTTCGGCCCGCACGAATATTTTGCCATCGCCGTGTTCTCCCTGACCCTGATCGCCACCCTGTCCGCCGGCTCCATGGTCAAGGGTCTGTTCGCCGGCGCCCTGGGCTTTGCCGTGTCCACCGTGGGTATCGCACCGGTCGAAGCCATTCGCCGCTTCACCTTCGATTTCAGCGAACTCAACGGCGGCTTCTCCATGCTCACGGTGATGATCGGCATGTTCGCCGTCGCCGAAATCATCAAGCTCGCGGAAAGCGGTCGTCACGCCGTGCAGGGCAAGGCGCGCTCGGTGAACATGAAGAACATCAAGGGCTTCGGTTTCTCGCTAAAGGAATTCCGCCAGCAACTGCCCAATGCCGGCCGTTCCGGTCTGATCGGCCTGGGTATCGGCATCCTGCCGGGCATCGGTGCGGGCACCTCCAACCTGGTGGCCTACATCATTGCCAAGAAACGCGCGAAAGACGGGCACACCTATGGCAAGGGCAACATCGGTGGTGTGGTTGCCAGCGAAACCGCCAACAACGCAGGTATCGGTGGCGCCATGATGCCGCTGATGACCCTCGGCATCCCCGGTGACACCGTCACCGCGATCATGCTCGGCGGTTTCCTGATCCACGGCATCCAGCCCGGCCCGCTGCTGTTCATCAGTCAGGGCCCGCTGGTGTACACCATCTTCGCCGCCCTGATCGTCGCGACCTTCATGATGCTGTTCATGGAGTTCTACGGCCTGCGCCTGTTCGTCAAGCTGCTCGACGTGCCCAAGCACATCCTGCTGCCGATCATTCTGGTGCTGTGCGTGGTCGGTGCCTTCGGTCTGTCCAGCCGCCTGTTCGACGTCTGGTCGATCCTTGGCTTCGGTCTGCTCGGCTACGCCTTCGTCAAGGCCGGCATGCCAGCCGCTCCGTTCATCATCGGTTTCATTCTCGGGCCGATGGCGGAAACCAACCTGCGCCGTGGCCTGATGCTGTCGGATGGCAATTTCCTGGACTTCTTCACCAACCCGATTTCCGGAAGCTTCCTGGCCCTGGCTCTGGTCTTCATCCTCTGGCAGGTGTTCAGCGCAATGCGCCCGAAACCCAGTGCGATCAACGAGATCCTGCGCACCTGATCGCCGCCCCCTCTCCCCTCGCCGACACGGCGGGGGGAATCCTCCCTGCCTAACGCCACCTGGCAGCACGCCCCACTCTCCCGCCTGGCGCTGCGCCCGTGCAGCCCACCATGAATCGCACGACGCAGTACGAGCGTTCCATTCAAGCGCATCAGGGGTATGGCTGCCGAAGTTCATCATCAGTCCGAGTCTGTGTGGCAAGACGATGATGGACGCTGCCATTGATACAGGTCTAATCTAGTTTCCCACTCGATTGATACCTGGATTGAATCAGTGTTCGAGCTATCCCAACTGCGCTGTTTCACCACCCTGGCCAGCGAACTGAACTTCCATCGTGCAGCCGAACGCCTGCACATGACGCAGCCGCCATTGAGCCGGCAGATCCAGTTGCTGGAGCATCAGTTGGGTGTGACCCTGTTCACCCGCAGCACGCGCTCGGTCGCACTGACGGCCGCCGGCAAGGCGTTCTTCATCGAAGCCCAGGCATTGCTCGATCAGGCGCACCGCGCCGCCCAGAGCGCACGTCTGGCGGCCAGTGGTGAAAACGGCGCGCTGACCATCAGCTTCGTCGCCAGCGCGGTGTACGACTTTCTGCCCCGTGCCCTGGTCGAGAGCCGGAGGGGACGGCCAGGCGTGGACATCACCCTGCTGGAAATGAACACCTTCGAACAATTGCAGGCCCTGCGGGCCCGGCGGGTGGACATGGCTATCGTGCGGGCACCGCTGCAGCAGCCCGGCCTGGTCAGCGAATGCCTGCTACGCGAACCCTTCGTCCTTGCCGCGCCCGCCGAGCACCCGCTGGTACACGCAGCGGCCCCTCAGCTGGAGCAACTCCACGGCCAACCGTTCATTCTTTATGCGCATGGCGCCTGGCAACCCTTCAACGAGCTGATCACCGGCCTGTTCCGCAGCAGCGGCATCCAGCCCGAGTACGTGCAGACGCTGGGGTCGACCCTGGCCATTGTGTCCCTGGTCAACGCCGGCATGGGATTGGCGCTGGTGCCACGTAGCGCCAGCGCCATCCGCTTCGAGCAGGTCCGCTTCCGCGAACTGCCGATGCCACCGGGCGTGCGCAGCGAGTTGCACCTTGTCTGGCGCGACGACAACGACAACCCGGCCCTTGCGGCCGTCCGCGACGCCGTGCGCCAGTCCGCCGAAGCGACCTATCAGGCGTGCTGACCCACCTCGGCCTGCTGTACCGTCCAGGCGGCCACCTGTTCGCTCAGGCTCAGGCCGAGCCCGGGGAGCGTGGGCACCAGCATGCGCCCATCACGAATTTCCAGACGTTCGTTGAACAAGGGTTCCAGCCATTCGAAGTGCTCGACCCAGGGCTCACGCACATGAGTCGCGGCCAGGTGCACGTGCAACTCCATGGCGAAGTGCGGCGCCAGGGTCATGCCGGCCTGCTCGGCCAGCGTCTGGACACGCAGATAGGGGGTGATGCCACCGACCCGCGGTGCGTCCGGCATGAGGAAGTCTGCAGCACGCTGACGGATGAATTCCCAGTGTTCGGCCGGGCTGGTGAGCATCTCGCCTGTGGCGATCGGCGTGTGGAACTGACGCACCAGCTCGGCATGCCCCTCGGCGTCGTAGCAGTCCAGCGGTTCCTCGATCCAGATCAGATCGAAAGCCTCGAGACGACGACACATGCGCCGGGCAGTCGGGCGATCCCACTGCTGGTTGGCATCGACCATCAACGGGAAGCTGTCGCCCAGGTGCTTGCGCACCGTGTCTACGCGATGCAGGTCAAGCGCCCAATCCGGCTGACCAACCTTCAGCTTGATGCCACCGATACCCTTCTCGCGGGAGATGTCGGTGTTCTTCATCAGTTGATCGAGAGGTGTATGCAGAAAACCACCGGAGGTGTTGTAGCAGCGTACGGAGTCACGCTGTGCACCGAGCAGGCGCGCCAGCGACAATCCGGCCCGACGTGCCTTGAGATCCCACAGGGCGACATCGAAGGCACCAATGGCCTGGGTCGCAAGGCCACTACGGCCAACCGAGGCCCCCGCCCAGCACAGCTTGTCCCAGAGCTTGGCAATGTCGCTGGGGTTCTCGCCGATCAGGTTCGGTGCCACCTCCAGCGCGTGCGCGTACTGACCCGGCCCACCGGCCCGCTTGGAATAGCTGAACCCCAACCCCTGATGGCCATCACGTGTTTCGATCTCGGCGATCAGGATGGCGATCTCGGTCATGGGCTTCTGCCGCCCGGTGAGCACCTTGGCATCGCTGATCGGGTTGGCCAGTGGCAATGCCACCGAGCGTAGGCGCACCCAGGCAATACGGTCGTCGTCGGCGCGCGGGGTGGTGTTCTTGTCGTTCATGAAGCCTCCTCGGGATGGGATGAAAGTCGACCGCCCTCGATGATTGCGCAATCAATCCTGACCGATGGGCAGCCGAAGAAGACAGCCCGAGTCAGACTATGATGATTGCGCAATCATTCAAGCCCCGATTCGGTCTTTCGGCCCAGGGCTCCTCCACATGGATCAGGTGCTGCTGCGCTCGATGAGTTCGAAGCCGACATCCAGGCGCAGCGGGTGGCGCGCCATCGCGGGATTGGCAATGCGCGCCAGCAGCGCTTCGGCAATGGCCTGGCCAATGCGCACGCCGTCGACCCGAACGGTGGAAAGCGCTGGGTGGGCATGCGCCGCGCTGGACAGATCACCGAAGCCCATCACCGCCAGGGCCTGAGGCACCGCAATACCCCGGCTGGCAGCCTCGGCCAGGACTCCCTGGGCGACGGTGTCGGAACTGCATACCACTACATCACCCAGCACACCGGCCTGCAACAGGCGGCTCAAGCCCTCGCGGCCCACCGCGAGGGTCGCCGGAGCGGGCAGAAGCTGCGCCGCCACCGGCCCGATACCCTGCTCGGCCAGTGCCTCGACCAGGCTGCGATAACGGCGCATGCCGCGTGGATCGTCAATACCGACCACCGATACCCGGCGATACCCCTTGCCCAGCAGATAAGCGGCCACGCTGCGGCCGACTGCTTCATGGGAGAAGCCCACCAGCATGTCCAGTGGACGCTCGCACAGATCCCAGGCCTCCACCACCGGAATCCCCACACGCGTCAGCCGCTCTCGACTGGTCTGGGTATGTTCGGTGCCGGTCAGCACGATGCCGTCGGGGCGCCGCCCCAGCACGGCCTCGAGCAAGCCCTCCTCCTGCTCGGCGCTGTAGCCGGTCAATCCGAGCAGGGTCTGGTAACCCGCTGCTGCCAGGTGATCGGTCAGGGCCTGCACGGTGTCGGCGAAGATGGAGTTCGCGATGGTCGGCAGGAATATCGCCACCAGACGACTGCGACTGGACGCCAGCGCCCCGGCAGCAAGATTGGGAACATAGCCGGTCGCCCGCACCGCTTCCAGAACCCGCCTGCGGGTGGCATCGGTCACCACTTCCGGGCGGCCCAGCGCACGAGACACGGTGATGGGAGAAACGCCCGCCACCTTGGCCACTTCGATCAGGGTCGGGGCCCGCCCCTGTGAATCTCTGGATTTTCGACTCATGCGTGACCACTCGACAGATTCGGTTGCTCTTGAGACCGGGGCAGCGCCACCCCCGAATCGGGCCAAATTCGGTGTACTAGCCCGCTGCCAGCAAGCCTCGGACTGCCTATACTACACAGGCCAGCCATCCAGGCGGGTGCAATGCCAGATGACAGGGACATCCATATGGCTGACATCTACGGACGTCAGGCTGGCCCTCAAGGTTTCATCTCCGAGGCACGTCCCATGTTTCTGCAAAAATCCCTGCGCGCGCAGATTCTCGCTCTGGTCGGCGGCAGTCTTGCACTGATCCTGATCACCGCTCTGGCCTGCTTCAGCTTCCTCTCCGGCGGTATGCAGTCCTATCGCGATCTGCTCGATGGCCCACTGCAGTCATCCCGGCTGATCGACGCGGCCAACGTCGAGTTCAAGACCCAGGTGCAGGAGTGGAAGAACGTATTGCTGCGCGGTCAGGACAGCGCCAACCTGCAACGTTACTGGGGCCAGTTCGAAACCCAGGAACGCAAGGTGCAGGAGATTCTGAGCCAGTTGACCCAGGTCACCTCGGCTGACCCCGCGCTCAGGGCTCAGGTCGAGCGACTGCGCGGCGAACACCAGACACTCGGCAGCAACTACCGCAAGGGCCGTGACGCCTTCGTCGCATCGGGCGCCGACCCCAAGGCCGGAGACGAAGCCGTCAAAGGCATCGATCGCGCCACCAGCGAGCAACTGAGCGCGCTGGTCGAGCACCTGCACCAGCAGAGCCTTGTCCGCGCCGACCAGATCAACGCCAGCGCCGCCCGTACCATTTTCAACGGCACCCTGCTGATGCTCGCCGCAGCGCTGGTGATCGCGGTGTTCAGCCTGTGGCTGGTCAATCGCAACCTGATCATTCCCATTCGTCATCTGATCGGCCATGTCGATCAGCTCAGCCACGGCCAGTTCGGCCAGCGTGTGGACAGCAGCCGCCGGGACGAGCTGGGTCTGCTGGCGCGTGCCGCCAATACCCTGCGTGACTTCCTCGCCAGCACCACCGAACGCCTGCATCACAGCACCCACAACCTCGACAATGCCAGCAGCGAACTGAACGCCATTGCCTCGCGCATGACCGAGGGCGTGAACGAGCAGTTCGAGCGGACCGATCAGGTCGCCACGGCCATGCATGAAATGTCCGCGACCGCGCAGGAGGTGGCACGCCACGCCGCCGATGCCGCTCAGGCAGCCAATGACGCCGATGATTCGGCACGTCAGGGAGGCGCCGTGATGCAATCCACCATCGCCACCATCACCGATATCCGTGGCGAGATCGCCAATACCGCAGAGGTGATCCGGCGCCTGGAAAGCGACAGCGGGCGCATTGGCAAGGTGCTGGAAGTGATCCGCGGGATCGCCGAACAGACCAACCTGCTGGCCCTCAACGCCGCCATCGAAGCGGCCCGTGCCGGTGAGCAGGGTCGCGGCTTCGCCGTGGTCGCCGATGAAGTGCGACATCTGGCCCAGCGTACTGCCGAGTCCACCGCCGAGATCAATCAGATCATCGATACCGTGCAGACCGGCGCATTGAATGCCGTGCGGGCCATCGAAAGCGGCCAGCAGCGCAGCGAGCAAGGGGTCACCCAGGTCACCGAGGCCGGTGCCATGCTGCAGCGCATCACCACGGCGGTGGAGGCCATACGCGACATGAACAGGCAGATCGCCACGGCCGCCGAAGAGCAGACCTCGGTGGCCGAGGACATCTCGCGCAACCTCACCGAACTGACCGCCATCGCCAGCGCCAATCAGGACAACGTCGAGCGCACCCAGTCAGCCAGCAGTACCCTGCATCAGCTCTCCGGCGAGCTGGGCGAGGTGACCCGCCGCCTGGGCTCCTGAAGCCCGCACGAACTGCGCACAGGGAGGTGCCGGGGCGCGCCAGCGAGACACTTTGACAGCAGAGATTTCTGGCACTAAGGTGCCTCTCTTGCCTATTCCCAGGCCCTCTCTCTGCTTGCCAAGGAAACGGAATATGTTGCTCCGTCGCATGCTCATCATGCTCGGTGTGGTACTGCTCGTGGTACTCGCCCTCGCTGCCTACAAAGGTTTCTCCATCTACCAGCAGATCCAGATGTTCTCGGCCCCGCAGCCGGCCATCAGTGTGTCTGCCGCGACCGCTGCGCAGCAGCCCTGGCAAGGGCGGCTGCCGGCCATCGGTACGCTCAAGGCCTTCCAGGGGGTGGATCTGGCGGCCGAGGTGGACGGTATCGTGCGTGAAGTGCTGTTCGAATCCGGACAGAAGGTCACCCTCGGCCAGCCGCTGGTGCAACTCGACAGCGAAGTGGAGCGCGCCAGCCTGGCGACCGCCGAAGCCGAGCGCAGCCTGGCGCAGATCGAGTACGAGCGCGGGCGCAGCCTGGTCAGCCGTTCGAACATCTCCAAGAGCGAGTTCGACCGCCTCGCCTCGACCCTGCAAAAGGCCACCGCCAGCGTCGCCCAGCTCAAGGCGCAACTGGACAAGAAGCGTATCAACGCGCCTTTCGCCGGCACCATCGGCATTCGCCAGGTCGATCCGGGCAACTACCTGTCCCCCGGCGCCACCATCGCCACCCTGCAAGACCTGTCGCGCCTGCACGTGGACTTCTTCCTGCCGGAACAGCAGGCCCCACGCCTGGCCATCGGCCAGCGTGTACTGGTCAGCGTAGCCGCCTACCCGGGCGAAACCTTCGAAGGGCAGATCGCCGCGCTCAATCCCAAGGTGGAGAACGAAACCCGCAACCTGCAGGTGCGCGCCACCCTGAACAACCCCGACGAGAAGCTGCTGCCCGGCATGTTCGCCAACCTGCAGGTGCTGCTGCCCAGCGAGGAGCAGGTGATCACCGTGCCGGAAACCGCCATCACCTACACCCTGTACGGCAATTCGGTCTATGTGATCGGCGAGAAGAAGGATGACAAGGGTGAGGTGGTCAAGGACGCGGACGGCAAGACGCAATTGGCCGTCGAGCGCCGTTTCGTCGAGACCGGCGAGCGCCGCGAGGGTCGCGTGGTGATCCTCAAGGGACTGAAAGCCGGCGAACGGGTGGTCACCTCCGGCCAGTTGAAGCTGGACAACGGCTCCCACGTCGCCATCGTCGACGATCCGGTGCAGCCCGACAGCGCCGAAGCGAGCCCCAACTGACAAGTCCCGAGGCAGCCGCCGGATAGCGGCTGCCTCGGGCAGCAACAGCCAAGGAAATCATCATGGCTTTCACCGATCCGTTCATCCGTCGTCCCGTGCTGGCCACCGTGGTCAGCCTGTTGATCGTCCTGCTCGGTATCCAGGCGTTCAGCAAGCTGGTCATCCGCCAGTATCCGCAGATGGAAAACGCCCTGATCACGGTCACTACCGCCTATCCCGGGGCCAATGCCGAGACCATCCAGGGCTACATCACCCAACCGTTGCAGCAGAGCCTGGCCAGCGCGGAAGGCATCGACTACATGACGTCGTCGAGCCAGCAGAACCTGTCGACCATCTCCATCTACGCGCGCATCGGCGCCAATACCGACCGCCTGTTCACCGAGTTGCTGGCCAAGGCCAACGAGGTGAAGAACCAGTTGCCGCAGAATGCCGAAGACCCGGTGCTGTCCAAGGAAGCGGCCGATGCCTCGGCACTGATGTACGTCAGCTTCTACAGCGACGAGCTGTCCAACCCACAGATCACCGACTACCTGTCGCGCGTCATCCAGCCCAAGCTGGCCACCCTGCCCGGCATGGCCGAAGCGCAGATTCTCGGCAACCAGGTATTCGCCATGCGCCTGTGGCTGGATCCGGTGAAGATGGCCGCCTACGGCGTCACTGCCGGCGACCTCAACGAAGCGGTGCGCAAGTACAACTTCCTCTCCGCCGCCGGCGAGGTGAAGGGCCAGTACGTGGTCACCAGCATCAACGCCAGCACCGACCTGAAATCGGCCGAGGCCTTCGGCGCTATTCCGGTCAAGACCGTCGGCGACACCCGTGTACAGGTGCGTGACATCGCCCGCGTGGAAATGGGCGCGGAGAACTACAACTCGATCAGCTCCTTCGACGGCATCCCCTCGGTATACATCGCCATCAAGGGCACACCGAGCGCCAACCCGCTGGACGTGATCAAGCACGTGCGCGCGGCACTGCCGGATCTGGAGGCGCAACTGCCACCGAACCTCAAGGTGGCCATCGCCTATGACGCCACCGAGTTCATCCAGGCCTCCATCGACGAAGTGGTCAAGACTCTGATCGAGGCGGTGCTGATCGTCATCGTGGTGGTGTTCCTGTTCCTCGGTGCGTTCCGCTCGGTGCTGATTCCGGTGATCACCATTCCGCTGTCGATGATCGGCGTACTGTTCTTCATGCAGCTGATGGGCTATTCGATCAATCTGCTGACGCTGCTGGCCATGGTGCTGGCCATCGGCCTGGTGGTGGACGACGCCATCGTCGTGGTGGAGAACATCCACCGCCATATCGAGGAAGGCAAGACCCCCTTCGATGCCGCCATCGAAGGCGCCCGCGAGATCGCCGTACCGGTGATCTCGATGACCATCACCCTGGCCGCCGTGTACGCCCCCATCGGTTTCCTCGAAGGCCTGACCGGTGCGCTGTTCAAGGAATTCGCCCTGACCCTGGCCGGCGCGGTGATCATCTCCGGCATCGTCGCCCTGACCCTGTCGCCGATGATGTGCGCCAAACTGCTGCGCCACGAGGAAAACCCCTCGGGCCTGGCGCACCGCCTGGACGTCATCTTCGACAAGCTCAAGACGCGCTACCAGAAGGCTCTGCACGGCACCCTCAACACCCGCCCGGTGGTGGTGGTGTTCGGCGTGATCGTGATGCTGCTGATCCCGGTGCTGCTGTCCTTCACCCAGAGCGAACTGGCCCCCGAGGAAGACCAGGGCATCGTGTTCATGATGACCCAGTCGCCACAGCCGACCAACCTGGACTACATCAACGCCTACACCGACCAGTTCGTGGAAATCTTCAAGAGCTTCCCCGAGTACTACTCGTCGTTCCAGATCAACGGTTTCAATGGCGTGCAATCAGGTATCGGCGGCTTTCTGCTGACCCCCTGGGATCAGCGCTCGCGCACGCAGATGGAAATCCTCCCGGAGGTGCAGGCCAAGCTCAACCAGATTCCCGGCCTGCAGATATTCGGCTTCAACCTGCCATCGCTGCCTGGCACTGGTGAGGGTCTGCCGTTCCAGTTCGTGATCAATACGCCCAACGACTACGAGTCGCTGCTGCAGGTGGCCGAACGGGTCAAGGCACGTGCCCAGGAGTCGGGCAAGTTCGCCTTCCTGGATATCGACCTGGCCTTCGACAAGCCGGAAATCGTCGTCGACATCGACCGCGAGAAAGCCGCACAGATGGGCGTGTCCATGGAGGATCTGGGCAGCACCCTGGCCAGCCTGCTCGGCGAGGGCGAGATCAATCGTTTCACCATCGACGGTCGCAGCTACAAGGTGATCGCCCAGGTGGAGCGTGCCTACCGTGACAATCCGGGCTGGCTCGACAGCTACTACGTACGCAGTGAAAGCGGCCAGATGGTGCCGCTGAGCACGCTGATCAGCATCAGCGACCGGGCGCGGCCGACCCGGCTCAACCAGTTCCAGCAGCTCAACTCGGTGATCATCCAGGGCTTCCCGATCACCAGTATGGGTGAAGCCATCGCCACCGTGACGCAGATCACCCAGGAAGAAGCGCCGCGCGGCTACAGCTACGACTATGCCGGCGCTTCGCGCCAGTACGTGCAGGAAGGCAGTGCGCTGTTCCTCACCTTCGGCCTGGCCCTGGCGATCATCTTCCTGGTACTGGCGGCGCAGTTCGAGAGCTTCCGCGATCCGCTGGTGATCCTGGTGACCGTACCGCTGTCGATCTGCGGTGCGCTGATTCCGATCTTCCTCGGTTTCTCGACCATGAACATCTACACCCAGGTGGGTCTGGTGACACTGATCGGCCTGATCAGCAAGCACGGCATCCTCATCGTCGAGTTCGCCAACCAACTGCGCCATGAAAAGGGTCTGCCGGTGCGTGAAGCTATCGAGGAAGCCGCCGCCATTCGCCTGCGCCCGGTACTGATGACCACTGCGGCCATGGTGTTCGGCATGGTGCCGCTGATCCTCGCCACCGGTGCCGGTGCAGTGAGCCGCTTCGACATCGGCCTGGTAATCGCCACCGGCATGAGCGTCGGCACGGCCTTCACCCTGTTCGTCCTGCCATGCGTCTACAGCCTGCTGGCCAAACCGGATGCACAGCCGCAGGAACAGACACGGCCCGCCCCCAGCCACTGATGACCCCGTAGGGTGCGCCATGCGCACCGTCTCTGCGAAGTAAAAGAGACGGTGCGCATAACCTGGGCGACCTCACGACTCCCTACCGGCCGTCCCTCTCCACGCCTGGAAACGACAGAAGGTCGTAATTAATCCTTGCTATTTACGTAATAGGAATTATTCTCAGTTACGTAAAAACGGCCAAGGAGACATGCCATGACTTACCTGATCGATGCCTGGCTGGATCGCCCGCATCCCTATCTGCGTATCCTCAATCGCGAGACCGGCGAAGTCTGCGCGATGCTCGGAGAAGAGGCGCTGAACGAACTGCGCAACCAGGGCGACCTGGATCTGCACGAACTCAGCTCCAGCGAGCCGGGGGTGCTCAAGGAACTGGTGCGCAGCCTGTTTCTCTATTGCTACGCGCGGGCCCTGCGGCCCTGAAATGCTCGCGGGGAGCATGGACGGATATTCGCCATTACCCGGTGCGCACAGCGCACCCTATCTGGAGAAACGCAAACGGGGCGCCCTGTCACCAGGGCGCCCCGTTCTGTAGGGTGGCGCGGGGCCTCTCAGGTAGCGCGCACCGACACCGCGATCTCTTACAGAATGTCGAGCAGCTCGACATCGAATACCAACACGCTGTGCGGCGGGATGCTGCCGACGCCCTGGGCACCGTAGGCCAGTTCGCTCGGGACGTGCAGACGCCATTTGCTGCCGGTACCCATCAGTTGCAGGGCTTCGACCCAACCGGCGATCACGCCACCAACGGGGAATTCCGCCGGCTGGCCGCGCTCGTAGGAGCTGTCGAACACGGTGCCGTCGATCAGGGTGCCGTGATAGTGGGTACGCACATGGTCTTCAGCCGACGGCTTGGCACCCTCGCCTGCTACCAGCACTTCATATTGCAGGCCGGACGGCAGCACGGTAATCCCTTCGCGCTTGGCGTTCTCCACCAGATAGGCACGCCCTTCGCCAGCAGCCGCCTCGGCCTTGGCAGCGGCTTCAGCCTGCATCACTTCACGAATCACCTTGAAACTGGCCCCCAGCTCGGCCTCGGAAACACGGCTGGCCTGGCCACCGAATGCATCGGTCAGCCCCGCGAGAATGGCCAGCAGATCGACGCCGGGCGGCGGGTTGTCGCGCAATTGGCCGCCAAGTTGACGACCGATGCCGTAACTGACGCGGCCCTCGTCGGAGGACAGATCGGGGCTGAAGTTGAATTCGGACATGAAAGGCTCCGCTTGGGGCTGCAAAAAGGCCGGCCAGACTAGCACAGAACGGCCCTGGGCCGAGCGTGCTGTCCGTCCTTCGCCTGTTGATCTGACACAACACCTACTACCTTCAGCTAAGGTTCACTTAATAAAAGCTGAGCCATCATATAGCCATTAATTTGTTCCAGCCCCTGCGGCCAGGAGCGTGCTTCGTGCAAAAGGGCAGCAAAGTCAGTCTTCGGACCTGGATATGGCGCGCTTTCGTACAAACGGCACTGATTCCACTGATCCTGGTGGAGATGGTGCTGATCAGTGTCTATCTGTTGACCAACGTTTCGATCCGCGACGCCCAGGTCAATCATCTGCGGGAAATGGCCCTGAACGACCTGCAGACCTCGGCCTCCCAGGAAGCCAACCTGATACGCGGCGAACTCAGCCATATCGCTCAACTGACAGCCACCTACGCCGTCCTTGCCCGGGAAGCCCTGCTCGATGATCACCCGGTCGAGCCGGCCGTCCTGGCCAGCAGCCCCGGCGGCGTCCGCTACAGCGCGCAGGATGATGGCAATGCGGCGTCGTTCTACTCCGCCGCCACACCGCTGCCGCAACAGGATCTGACCAAGGTCGCACGCCTGGCTCATCTCGACCCGTTCATGCGTGAGACCGCCCGGCACAACCCGCTGATCGCCAGCATCTACTTCAACAGCTGGGACAACTACAACCGCATCTACCCCTGGTTCGACACGCTGAATCAGTACCCGCACAACATGGTCATCCCCGACTACAACTTCTATTACCTCGCCACCCCCGCCCATAACCCGCAGCGTCAAGTCGCCTGGACCGACGTCTACCTCGACCCGGCAGGCCAGGGCTGGATGCTGTCGGCCATCGCTCCGGTGTTTCGCGACGACTTCCTCGAAGGTGTGGTCGGTCTGGACATCACGGTCGACAAGTTGCTCGAGCATATCCAGCAACTGATCGTGCCATGGAACGGCTACACGCTGATCGTCAGCCACGACATGAACATCATGGCTCTGCCCCCCGCCGGCGAAGACGATTTTGGCCTGGACGAGCTGACCACCCACTCCTACGACGAGGCGATCAGCTCGGAGCTGTTCAAACCCGAGGACTTCAACCTGCGCAAACGCGCCGATACCGCAAACCTGGCCGAGGCCATTGCCAGGGACGACAGCGGCGTGCTCTCCATGCTGCTGAACGGCCGCCCTCACCTGGTGGCCTGGGCCACCATTCCGGCAACCGACTGGCATCTGCTCACGGTGGTCGATGAAGCGGCGGTGTTCAGCCAGACCAATGCCCTGGCCAGCCACTACCGCAATATCGGCTATCTGCTGATCGCCGGGCTGGTGCTGTTCTATCTGCTGTTCTTCGGCGTCATGTGGGGTCGTACGCGTAACCTGAGCGACAAGCTCAAGGCGCCGATCACTGGAATCGCGGCCATGTTGCAGGCGATCGGCAAAGGTAACCTGCATCCTCCCAGGCCTCGGAGCGAGATCGCCGAGCTCGAAAACATAATCGCAGACGTGCAACTCATGGGTGAACAGCTGCAACGCAGCTCCAGCCAGTTGCAGCGCGCCAGCCTGGAAGCCCAGGAAGCCAGCCAGGCCAAGAGCACGTTCATTGCCAGCATGAGTCATGAACTGCGCACGCCGCTCAACGCCATTCAAGGCTTCGCCCAACTGATGCGGATGAAGAGTCCGGTACAGAGCAGCAGTGGCCAGGAGGACTATCTGGAAGAAATCCTCCTGGCCAGCCGTCACCTCAATCAACTGGTCGGAGATATTCTCGACTGGTCGCAATTGCAGAGTGACCGTCCACGCCTGGAGCTACAACCCGTCGACGCGGTTGCCCTGATGCGCGAATGCGCCGAACTGGTCGAGCCGGAAGTCAGTGCCCATGGCCTGGAGCTGAAGCTCCTGCTGCCAACCGGTTCGCTGCTGGTCATGGCCGATCCGCGACGCCTGCGCCAGGTGTTGCTCAACCTGCTCTCCAACGCCATCAAGTACACCCCCCAGGGCAGTATCGAGCTGCAATGCACCGAAACGGACGACAGGGTTCGCCTCAGCGTGAGCGATACCGGCATCGGTATTGCCGAGGCGCTGCAACCCTTGCTGTTCGAGCCGTTCCAGAGGCTTGGCCAGGAGAATACGGCCATTCAGGGCACCGGTATCGGCTTGTCCCTGTGCAAGGAATACGCGGTGCTGATGAATGGTCAGATGGATCTGCACAGCGAGGCAGGCGTGGGAAGCTGCTTCTGGATCGAGCTGCCACGCCATCGAACCACGCCCGATGTGCTCGATACGGCAAGCCCGGCTGCGCCGATTCGCGTCTATCACGCCGACTGCGACGCGCAGAACCGCGCGACCGTGCAGCAGGCACTTACGGACGTCTCGCTCGAACAGTTCGACAATGGCCAGCACCTGCTCGACGCGTTGCTATCGAGCCCGCCCGACGCGCTGCTGCTCAGCATCGATCTGCAAGAGCGCGATGGCCACGACGTCCTGCACGAAGTGCACCGCAAGCCGCAGTTCGCCGGCCTGCCCATCATTCTGCTGTGCCGCCCCGATCAGGTCGAAGAACTGATCGGTCTCGGCGCCAGCGCCCTGCTCGCCGTGCCAATCGATCCGGTGGAGTTGCACCAACTGATCCACGACCTGGCTCACGATTCAGAAGGAGCTTGATGATGCTATCGAAGGACTTTCACCAATCGCGCGTGGTCATCGTCGATGATGTCGTCGCCAACAATCGCCTGCTCGAATCCAGCCTCAAGGCTTTCGGTCTGCGTAACACCATCAGCTTCTCCGACTCGGCAGCCGCCCTCGAATGGCTACAGCACAACCCCTGGAACCTGCTGTTGCTCGATCTCGACATGCCGCCACCCAATGGCTTCGAAATCCTCCGCTGCCTGGCCGGCCGGGATCGTAGCGCCAGCCCGGTGATCATCATTACTGCCCTGAGCGATACCGTGAGTCGTCGCACCGGGCTGGAACTGGGTGCCAACGACTACCTGAGCAAGCCGATAGACCTGCCCGAGGTCATCCTGCGCGTGCGCAACAACCTGCAACTGAGTCGTGCCAGCCAGGATTTGCAAACCGCCAATCAGACTCTGGAACAGAAGGTGCGCGAGCGCACCGCCCAACTCAACCACAGCCATGGCGCGCTGATGCGCACCCTGACCCGTGCGGCGGGCTATCGCGACAGCGAAACCGGCAACCACATCACCCGCATTGGCGAGTCAGCCGCCTTGATCGCCAGAGCGGTGGGCATGGAGGACGAATGGGTCGAACTGATACGTCAGGCGGCCCCCATGCACGATGTCGGCAAGATCGGCATCGCCGACCATATCCTGCTCAAACCCGGCCAACTGACCGAGCAGGAGCGGCAGACCATGCAGGAGCACCCGCAGATCGGCTATTCGATTCTCCATGACGAACACCCCTCGGCGCTGACCCACATGGCCGCCGATATTGCGCTCTACCACCATGAAAAATGGGATGGCAGTGGCTACCCCAAGGGGCTGAGCGGCGAGCAGATTCCACTGTCGGCACGCATCGTCGCGCTCTGCGATGTCTATGACGCCCTGCGCATGCCACGCCCATACAAGGCCGCCTGGCCAAGAGAGAAAGCACAAGGCTACCTCCGCGAACAGGCCGGCAAGCATTTCGACCCCGCTCTGGTGACGCTCATCGAGGGCCTGTACGAGCAGATCGAAGCCCTCCAGAGCGCACTCAGCGATTGTCCGCAAGAAGACTGAGCGACCCAGATCATTCGCTGTGCTGCCTGCCCCCGTGAAACATCCTCTTACTCCGCGAGTACTGCCACAATGAACTTCAGATCCATATCCATAGCCCCCAGAGCCGCAATAGGATTTGGCTTCATCGCACTGCTGGTCTTCGTCCTCGGCGGCTTCGCGCTGCTGCAGATGAACAGCATGCATGACCGCTCCAACGAGATAGAAAGCAACTGGGTACCCAGCCTCAACGCCCTCAGCGATATCTCGCGTGATGCGCTGCGACTGCGGGCATTGACCCTGCGCATGCTGCTCAACGAAGATCGGGAGCAACTGCGTGACAACCTTGCTCAGGCCCAGCAGTTGCGTGACGACCTGAGCCGCTCGCAGCGCCTGTACGAACCGATGATCAGCTCCCCGACCGAGCAGGCGCTTTACGAAACCTTCAAGAAGGCCGAGCGCGACTACCTGGAGTTGCAGGCGCATGTGGTGCGCTTGCAGCAAGACGGCGATCACCAGGCTGCCGTGGCTCAGGTCAGCCACGGCCTGAGCCAGCATGCCGACGAGATGGTCAATGCACTCAACGACCTGATCGCACAGAATCGCCAGGGTGCTGACCAGGCGGCCAAGGCATCCAGTGAGGTCTACGTCCAGGCCATGCGCGGCACCTTGCTGGTGATGGTTCTGTCGGCCATCTCCACCGTGATACTCGCCACAGTGCTCACCCGCAGCATCGTCAGGCCGCTGGCCGAAGCCGTGCAGGTCGCCGACTCGGTCGCCGGTGGCAACCTGACCCTGAGCATCGACACCCGTGGCAACGACGAACCGGCCAGGCTGCTGCAAGCGCTCAAGAGCATGCAGGGCAACCTGCGCGGCACCATCGAGCAGATCGCCGACGCCTCGAACCAACTGGCTTCGGCCGCCGAACAACTGACCACGGTCACCGATGCCAGCGCTCGCAACCTCCATCAGCAGAACCTGGAGATCGATCAGGCAGCCACGGCCGTGACCGAGATGAGCAGCGCCGTGGACGAAGTGGCGCGCAACGCCGCCAGTGCCTCGGAAAGCTCCAGCGAATCAGGGCGCATCGCCCACCACGGCAGCGAACGCATCACCCAGACGCTGTCGTCGATCAACCAACTGGCCGGCAATGTCGACAGTACCTCGAACAACTTTGGCCAACTGGCCGGCAAGATTCGCGGCATCAGCCAGGTGCTCGAGGTGATTCGCAGCATCGCCGAGCAGACCAACCTGCTGGCCCTGAACGCCGCCATCGAAGCCGCCCGCGCCGGTGAAGCCGGTCGCGGCTTCGCAGTGGTGGCAGACGAGGTTCGCGCCCTGGCACACAAGACCGGGCAGTCCACCCGCGAGATCGAGAGCATGATCGGTGCCGTGCAGAGCGATACCGAACAGGCGGTACGCGACATGGAGTCGAGTAACGGCCTGGCCAAGCAGACGCTGGAAATCGCGCAGGGAGCAGGCACGGCGCTGCAACAGATCATCCAGTCGATCAGCGACATCGGCGACCGCAACCTGGTGATCGCCAGCGCCACCGAAGAGCAGGCCCATGTCGCCCGCGAGGTCGATCGCAACCTGATCAACATCCGCGACCTGTCGCTGCAGAACTCCGCCGGTTCCGAGCAGACCAGCACCGCCAGCCGAGCCCTCTCGAATCTGGCCGCCAACCTGCAGGGCATGGTGGCGCGCTTTCAGGTCTGAGCTGCAGCCATACGTGACCGGCGGACAGGGCGGCCGGTCACGCATGGCCGGGTCAGCGGGTTCGCCGGCAGCGTTCGGAGCAGTAGCGCACGTCGTCCCAGCAACGCGCCCACTTCCGGCGCCAGGTGAAAGGCAGACCGCACCTGGCGCAGGTCTTCACCGGCAGTTGGCTTTTCTTCACAACGACTCTCCGGCATCCAGCCGCGCCAGCAGGCGCTCGCCCCAGTTCCAGAGCGCCTGCTGCCTGGCGTCATCCATACGTGCCAGGTTGCGATAGACCATCCCCAGGCGCGGATTGCGCTCCAGGCGCTCGCGATGACGCATGAGGAAATGCCAGTACAGTGCATTGAACGGGCAGGCCGACTCACCCGTGCTTTCGTTCACCCTGTAGCTGCACCCCTGGCAGTGGTCGGACATGCGCCTGATGTACTGGCCACTGGCGCAGTAAGGCTTGGAGCCCAGGTAACCGCCATCGGCATGCATCACCATGCCCAGGGTATTGGGCAGTTCGACCCAGTCGAAGGCATCCATGTACACGGCCAGATACCAGTCGCAGATCGCCTTGGGCGCGATGCCGGCCAGCAGGGCGAAATTGCCGGTGACCATCAGGCGCTGAATGTGGTGCGCATAGGCATGTTCGAGCGTCTGGCCGATGGCCTGGCGCATGCAGGCCATGCGTGTCTGCCCGCTCCAGTAGAACTCGGGCAGGCTGCGACGGTTGCCGAACGCATTGCCCTCGGCATAGTCGGGCATGCGCAGCCAGTAGATACCGCGCACGTATTCGCGCCAGCCGATCAACTGACGGATGAACCCCTCGGCCGCATTCAGCGGCACACGCCCGCTGCGGTAGGCCGCCTCGACGTCCTCGCACAGCCGGCGCAGATCCAGCAGGCCAATGTTCAGCGCGGCGCTGATGCGCGAATGAAAGAGAAAGGGCTCGCCGCTGGCCATGGCGTCCTGATAGTCACCGAAGTCGGCCAGGCCGTTGCCAAGGAAGTGTTGCCAGAGCCGTTCGGCCTGCTCGGCAGTCACCGGGTAATCGAAGCCCTCCAGGCTGCCGTAATGCCCAGCGAACCGCTGCCGCACCAGCACCAGCACCTCGTGCGTGATCGCATCCGGTTCGATGCGCAGCGGCACTGGCGGGCGCACGCCCTTGGGCAGGGCCTTGCGATTGTCCGCATCGAAGTTCCAGGCACCGCCTTCCGGGCTGCCGTCCGGGCTCAGCAGCAAGCCGCTGACTCTGCGCATTTCCCGATAGAAGAACTCCATGCGCAGTTGCTTGCGCCCCCCGGCCCATTCGGCAAAGCCTTCGCGGCTGCATAGAAACCGGCTGTCGGCGTGCCACTGAATGGGTACCCCGCAATGCCGCAGCGACTGCTCCAGCCGCCAGTCGCCGCACTCGCAAAGATGCACTTCCTGCGGGTTCAGGTGCTGCGTCCAGCGTGCAAGTTCTCCGTGCAGGGAACCACTGTTGTGCGGATCATCGAGCTTCACGTACTGCACACGCACACCTGCCGCCCGCAGTCGCTCGGCGAAGTGACGCATGGCACTGAAGATCAGGGCGATCTTCTTCGGGTGATGCGGAACATGGCTGGCCTCTTCCATCACCTCGGCCAGCAGCACCCGGTCACGCTCGTGATCCAGCGCCTGCAGGGAAGGCAGTTGCAGCGAGAGCTGATCCCCCAGAATCAGCACCAGTCGACGGATCGACACGGCCCTACGACCATTTCGAGCGCAGGCTGATCGGCACCTTCAGGGCGTTGTCGACCGAGGGCGTCCCGCACATCTCGTCGTGCACCGAGGTGTGAACCAGGAAGAACGGCAGGGTCGGCAGGTCTTGCAGCACGTCACGGGCGTGCTCGACCGAGCGCAGCTTCAGCGTACCGCCGTGGCTATCGAGCAGCGGATGAGCGCGACCGTCCATCCTGGCCTCCAGCAGGTAGATGCCGCCTTCGAGAGAAACCAGATTGAGTTCGGCGATGCGTCCAGCCTGGGCATGGATGGACAGGTCGGGCAGGTTCATTCGGGGCCTCCGTCAACTCATACAAAAATTATACAAAGTATATTCTTGTACAAGATCAGGAAAGCTCAAGCCCGACGAAGCGACCGCCCGCCCCTTGCGGACGAGCGGTCTGAAGAGGACTCAGTCGTGCTTGGTCAACTTGTCCAGGTAGCCCATGGCGAACGCCGAGGCCACGAAGGTCATGTGGATGATCACGTACCACATCAGGTGATTGGTCTCGTAGTTGCGCGCATCCATGAACACACGCAGCAGGTGAATCGAGGAAATCGCCACGATGGAGGCCGCCACCTTCATCTTCAGCGAACTGGAGTCCATCTTGCCCAGCCAGTTGAGCTTTTCCTTGCTCTCGTCGATGTCCAGTTGCGAGACGAAGTTCTCGTACCCGGAGATCATCACCATCACCAGCAGGCCCCCCACCAGTGCCATGTCGATCAGCGACAACAGCACCAGGATCAGATCGGCCTCGGCCATCGCGAAAACGTTGGGCAGGATGTGGAAGACCTCCTGAAAGAATTTCAAGGCCAGTGCCAGCAGTCCCAGAGACAGGCCGAAGTAGATAGGTGCCAGCAACCAGCGCGAGGCGTACATCGCGTTTTCGATAAAGCGTTCCATGGAAAACTCACTAGAGGTGGAAGCAAAACGGCGGCGAGTATACCCAGCCGGCCGTGTCAGCAGAAGTATCCTGAAGTACTGTGGATAACCCCAGGTCAAGAGCTGGCCGATGGCACTGGAAAAGCGTCTGAAACGAGGCTGGCTCAGCTCTGGCCGTCGGTCTCCGGACGGCGCTGCAACAGCCGACCGAGACCCTGCCGCTCGCCATTGACACGACGCAACTCAGCCAGCAGATGCAAATGCCAGATCGGCGGCTCGGAACACTCGACATAGCCTTGCAGGGCCAGACTTTCGGCGATGCCCGCAAGCACATCCTCAGCAACCGAAGGCCCGTAGAATGGGCCTTGAACCTTGATTGCAGAAGGTTGTGCATCAGACATGCCGGCCGCACAGAGCAGCGTCCATCGTCCGTTTTCCCCTGCCAGAGGCCGAATCAGGCATTCGATGCGGGTGACCAGACCCAGGCATTGGCGGGTAAGGCAGAGGCTACGCGACATCACGGCGACCCTCGCGGAATCCAGGCTTCAGCCTACACCCCGAGCAATCCCACTGTGAAGAGCGGAGTTACCCCCAGAACCTGTGGATAACTCTGTGCATGAGAGGTGAGCAAAAGGATCGCAACAGCTGTCCCGGGCGATCCGGGACAATCGTGCAAGTTCTGATCAGCCCGCAGCGCCCTCGCCTTCGCCCTTCTTGCGACGCGGTGCCCTGGTCGGCTTGGCGGCCTCGCTCACGACTTCGGGCGCCTTCGTCACCTCGGCGCTCTTGCCCTCTTCTTCCAGACCGATCTCGGCGATCTCGCGCAAGCGCTCGACTACGCGGGCATTGACGCTACCTCTGGGGAAACGCCCTTTCTCATCCGGATGGCCGGCAGCTTCGCCGACCAGCAGACTCAGCGCCTCGTCCACGTGACGCACGGCGTAGACGTTGAACAGGCCATCTCTCACGGCCTGTAGCACCCGCTCGTCGAGCATCAGGTTGGCCACGTTGGAATGCGGGATGATCACGCCCTGCTCGCCAGTCAGGCCACGGGCCTGGCACAGGCGGAAGAAGCCTTCGATCTTCTCGTTGACCCCGCCGACCGCCTGCACTTCGCCGAACTGGTTGATCGAACCGGTGATGGCGAAACACTGCTTGAGCGGTGTGCGCGACAGTGCCGAGATCAGCGTGCAGACCTCGCCGAGCGATGCGCTGTCGCCGTCGACATAGCCGTAGGATTGCTCCAGGGCGATGCTGGCGGAAATCTCCAGAGGAAACTCCTGCGCATAACGGCTACCCAGGAAACCGGTGAGGATCATCACACCCTTGGAGTGGATCGGCTGACCGAGGCTGACCTCACGCTCGATGTCGACGATGCCGCTACCGCCCGGATAGACGGTGGCGGAAATCCGCGCCGGCACACCGAAGGCCGAGTCGCCCACCTCCAGCACGGTCAGGCCGTTGCACTTGCCGACGGCGGCGCCACTGGTGTCGATGAGGATGATGCCGGCCAGCATGTCGTCGATGATCCGCGCCGAAACCCGCCCGGTGCGGGTGGCCTTGGCCTTGAGCGCACGCTCGATGTGACCGACGTCGGTCAGTGTCTCGCCGGCCAGGTGGCGGATGAAATCCGCCTCGCTGACCAGTTGGAACAGATCGCCGATGCGCGCCGACAAACGCCCCTGGTGTTCGGCCAGGCGCGCGCTGTAGGTCGCCAGGCGCGCCACCGCAGCGCCGGTCAGCGGCGCCATGCCCTCCTCCGAGGTGCGCGTCTTCATCAACTGGGCGAACTGCTCCAGGCTGTCCTCGGCGAGCGGGATGTCCTCGTCGAAGTCGACCAGCACGCGGAACATCTCCTGAAAGTCCGGATCGGCATCCTGCAACGCGTAATAGAGCTGACGCGAACCGATGATCACCACCTTGAGCTGCAACGGGATGACCTGCGGGTTGAGCGTGACGGTGGCGATGCGACCGAGATCGCCCAGGGGCGACTCCATCTTCAACTGGCGCGAATGCAGGGCGCGCTTGAGCGCTTCCCAGACGAAGGGTTCACCGAGCAGCTTCTCCGCCTCGACCACCAGATAGCCACCATTGGCACGATGCAGCGCACCGGGGCGCAACTGGCGGTAGCTGGTGTACAACGCGCCCTGGTCGGAGCTGTACTCGATACGGCCGAACAGGTTGTCGTAGGTCGGGTGCGATTCGAACACCACCGGCGCCCCGCCGTGGCTGTGGTGACCGACCACCAGGCTCGGGCAGTACAGCTCTTCGAGCAGCTTGCGCAATTGCGGGTCGGCCTTGTCCACATCCACCAGTTGCTCGACGGCGGTCTTCAGCAGGTTGACCTGCATGGCTTGCAGATAGGCACACACACCGGCGTTTTCCGCGTATTTCTCCGACAGCGGTGCCAGCAACGGTTGCAGCGCGACGGTGATGGTTTCTTCGTTGAGCTGGCGCAGCAGGTTGCTCGACTCGCGCTTCCACTGCGGCAGGCTGGCGAGCTCCTCGTTGAGGCGTTCCTCGAGCAGGGCGATATCGGCGTGAAAACGCTCGCGCTCGGCCTCCGGAAGCTGGGCGAATTCGGCTTCGTCCAGCGCCTTGCCGTCGGCCATGGGCGTGAAGGCGATGTTGGTGCTGTCACGGTACAGGGCGATGCCCTTTTCCAGCGACAGGCGTTCGATCACGTCCAGCGCCTGGTCGTAACGCTTGTTGAAGGAGCGGTCGATGGCGCTCTTCTTCTGCTGGTAGGTGGGGGTTTCGAACACTGCCGGGAAGGTCGCCAGCAGGTTGTCGATCAACTGGCTGATGTCGGCGATGAATTCACTCGCCGTACCGGCCGTCAGTTCCAGCGCCCGAGGCTCGCGCGGCTCGTCGAAGTGATTGACGTAGACGCGATCGGCCGGCGTCTCCATGCGCTTGGCTTCAGCCTTGAGATAGCGCTGCACGAAAGAGAAACGCCCGGTTCCCGGTTCCCCCATGACGAACACGTTGTAACCGGGGCGCGGCATGGCCACGCCGAATTGCAGGGCTTCCACTGCGCGGGCCTGGCCGAGGACACCGCGGAAAGGCTCGAGATCGTCGGTGCTGGTGAAGTTGAACTGCTCGGGGGAAAAAGGGCGGGTCAGTGACTCGGGGGCAAGGCGCAAAGCATCGAGGCTACGCTTGGACATTGGCGATCCTTATAGCGGGCGGACATCTCCGCAAACATGATGTGATTCTGGACCCGCTATCCGGCCATGATCAAGGCTTGATTCCTCCAGATGGCGAAAAAGCCATGACGCTCACGCTTCAGGGTTTGCATGTTGCAGATGGAAGAACACCGCCCCTGGACGGTGTTCCTGGTTCGCCACTGTGGGATCAGAACTCGCCGCGCAGGGTCAGGGAGAAATTGCGCGGCTCGCCGTAGTAGTAGTTGACGCCCGTGGCGCCAATCTTCTCGTAGTAGTACTTGTCGAAGAGGTTGTTGGCGTTGAATTGCAGCGAATAGTGCTCATCGAAGCGATAGCCGAGCATGGCATTGTAGATGGCGTATCCTCCCTGCTCGGCCCGTGCGGCAATCCCCCGATAGGTGCCGGTGGCATAGATGTCGCTCTGCGCCTGAACGCCACCGCCGACGGTCCAGGCCGAGTAGGCACCGGGCAGGCGATAGGTGGTGAACAGCCGCAGCAGGTGCTTCGGATCGGTTGGGCGCAACACGTTGCCCGCGTTGGCAGCCGTATCCTTCAGGTACTCGGTCGTGGTGTAGGTATAGCCACCGGTGACCTGCCAACCCGGCAGCACTTCCCCCGAAATCTCCAGCTCGACACCTTCGGCGCGGCTCTTGCCCGACGCGCTCTTGCAGTAGCCGGTGGTGTAGTACGGCGTACAGGGGTTGTTCGAACTGGTGTCGTCGAGCGCCTTGCCGATCAGGTTGGTGCGAAACAGCGAAACCGAACTGTTCAGGCGCCCCTCGTAGAATTCGCCCTTGAGGCCCAGTTCATAGACCTCGCCCGTCATCGGCGCCAGCAGTGCGCCCCCGGCATCGTAGGCGGCCTGCGGGCTGAAGATTTCGGTGTAGCTGGTGTAGACGCTGAGGTTGTCGGTGAGGTCGTAGATCAGCGCCGCATAGGGCACCACCTCACGGGTCACCTTGTAATCGCCGGTGGCACTGGCGCGGTTCTCGAAGTCATACCAGTTCAGGCGTGCACCGATCGCCGCAGTCAGTGCATCGGCCAGCGAGAGGTTCCAGGTGGCATAGACGGCCTTTTGCGTGGTGAGCGTATCGGTCTGCGGGTTGACCTGGCGAGTCAGGGGCGTCGAGTCGATGCTCGACGGATTCCAGTTACGGATATCCACGTCATACGCCAGATACCCCCATGCCGACTCGACGCCAATGGCATCCGCCTCGTTCCACTCCGCGCCGAGGGTCAGATGGTGCTCCCGTCCGAACAGCTGGAAAGGGCCGTCGAGCACCGCACCGATGTTGCTGTAGAGGGTGCGACCGCCTCCGTCGCTGTAGTTGTAGGTGACATCCCACAGGTACGGATTGGTCGGCACCGGACGGGGTGCGGACGGACGCGACAGGTTGGTCTGCTGGAAACCATGATCCTTGTAGGCAAAACGGCTGCGGTTGCCACTCAGGTTCAGGTTCCAGCCGTTGTCGAAGGCATGTTCCAGCTGGGCGAAATATTGCAGGTTGGTGCGATCCCAGCGAGCCCAGTTGGCGCCCAGGAAAGTGTCGCGGGAAAAGGGTAGCGGTGACCCATCGAAGTTGGCTGGCAGGTTGCCCCAGGCGCCGGTCGCATCCAGCTCGGTATATTCCAGCCCGCCGGTCAGGGTGGTTGCCTCGCCCAGGTCAGCCGCCAGAACCGTATAGAGCACGTTCTTGCGCTCCATCCGGGTGTCCTGGAAGAAATCCTTGTCATCGTGCACGGCGATCACCCGGCCGCGAATCGTGCCGCCCTCGGTCAGCGGGCCGGAGATATCGGCGGTGTAGCGGTTGGCATCCCAGGAGCCCAGCGTATAACTGGCCGAGCCCTGGAATTCACGGGTCGGGCGCTTGCGCACCATGTTCACCGTGCCGGATGGGTTGCCGGAACCGCGCAGCATGCCGCTGGCACCACGCAGCACCTCGACATGATCGAGCGTGGCCACATCGGGCTGGATGAAACTGCCGCTGCTGGTGCCCTGGGCGACGGTGGCGCCATCGAACTGGATCGCATCGATGCCGTATCCACGCGAGTAGTAGTTGACTCGCTCGCTGTCGGTGTAATCGACGACCACGCCGGGCGTCTGCTCCAGTATCTGGGTCAGGTTGGTGAGGTTCTGATCCTTCATCCGCTGCTCGGTCAGTACTGTCACGGACTGTGGCGTGCGCCGCAGCGACTGCGGGGTCTTGCCGATGGACACCATTGCGGTGGTGTAGGAGCCGCTGCCCTCGGTCACCCCACCCAGGCCGGTGCCCACCACACTGGTCGCCCCGAGGTTCAACGCGCCCTGCGCATCACCCGGTGCGCTCAGCAGGAATGCCTTGGGCGAGAGTTGTTGCATCTGCATGCCGGTGCCGCCCAGCAGCATCAGCAGCGCCTCGCTCGTATCGCTGGCGGCCTGTACACCAGGGCTGTGCCTGCCCGCCACGTCGTCGGCGGCGTAGGAGAGGCTGACCCCGGCCTGGCGAGCGAAACGATCGAGCGCATCGGCCAGCGGCCCGGCCGGAATATCCCAGGACTGCTGCTGCGTGGCCGCTTCCTGTTCGGCCATGACCGGCACGGCGACGACGGCCAGGGACAGCCCGAACAGGGAGGCGCGCAGGGCGCGGGTCAGAGGGTGAAGGGAGAGGATCATTCAATGCTCCGTAGAATGTCTGGATTTGGGGACCTGTAGCCGGCCTTTCCTGACATGCCGAACATGAATGAGAAACCACCTCAATTATTTTATTATTTGCACCAATTCATTGGGCGACCCGCGTCTTCGAGTCCCTCGAAGGCATTCAGGCGATTGCAGAAAAGACTCAGGCCCGCGCGCTGACCGTGACCCAGTAATCGGTTCGGTAGTCCACCCGCACCGGCAAGGCGATTGCCAGCAGCCCCAGGATCTGCCGGGTGTCGTCCAGCTGGTAGGTGCCGGAAACCCGCAGGTGCGCGACCTCGTCACTGCACAGCAACAGGCCGCGTCGATGCCGCGACAGTTCGTTCAGAAAGGCATCCAGACGCATGTCACTGGCGCGAATCACGCCATCACTCCAGGCCCATGGATCCAGACCATCGCTCGCTGCCGGGCGCACGCCCTCACCACCGAAGCGTACCTGCTCGCCAGCTGCCACGTGGGCTACCGCAGCCGTCTGCGGGTCGGCGAACAGGCTCACCTCCCCATCCCTGACGGCCAGGGTGCTGAAGCCGCTGTGATGCTGGTTCAGCAGGAACCGTGAAGCGTCGCCCCGCACCTGGCCGTCGCGCCCCATGACCCACAGTGGGCGGCGATCCTCGCCGCTAGTCTCGATCAGCAACTCCCCACGATACAGGCGAATGCGTCGGTACTGCCCATCGAACGCGGTGTCGAAGGCACTGTCGCTGTTCATGTGGATACGGCTGCCCTCGCCCAGTTCGACCAGGCGTCGCTCGCCCACGCCGCTGCGATACTCGGCCAGCATCCCGGGCAGCGGTGCATGTTCGCGTCCGTGCCAGAGCAATGCCCCGGAAGCCGCGAACAGCCCCAGCATTTTCAGGCTCTGCCGACGGCTCATGCGCTCACGCGCGCCACCCAGCGTTCGACGACTCAAGGTCGCTGGCAGGTTGGCGAAACGCTCGCCCGCCTGGCTCACGCTCTGCCAGGCACGGACGTGCTCGGGTGACTCATCCAGCCAGCGCTCGAACGTCTCCACGGTGGCGGCATCGGGTGTATCGAAGCGCATCCGCACCAGCCACTGGATGCCCGCCTCGAGCACCGCCGCATCGAGCGGCGCGTCAGTCCTGTTCATGGCTGAAGCGATAGCAGGCGTGCAGGGCCTTGGCCAGATCGCGCTCGACGGTGGCGCGCGATACGCCAAGCTGCTCGGCGATCTGCGAACAGCTCAGGCCATCGAGCTGGGCCAGCAGGAAAGCCTGGCGCACGCGAGGTTTGAGCCTGTCGAGCAGACGATCCAGCGCTTCCAGCGTGTCGAGCAGTTGCAGGCGCTCTTCCTCTGAAGGTGCCTCGCCCTCGCCCAGATGGGCGATGCTCTCCAGATAGGCCTGCTCCAGCGCGCGACGCCGGTACTGATCGATCATCAGGCCCCGAGCGATACGGCCCAGGTAGGCGCGCGGGTTGAGCAGCGTGACCGGCAACTCGCTACGCAACAGACGTACGAACACGTCCTGAGCCAGATCGGAGGCATTGTCCCGACAGCCAACGCGACGGCGGAGCCAACTGTGCAACCAGGACTGATGTTCGCGATAAAGCTGATCGACGGTGGGGGAAAGGCCTGACGAATCGCTCGACATATGGGAAAGGCAAAGATGCAATTGATAGGAATTCTCATGTTATTCCTTTCTCCCCCTGCGCGACAATCCCGCCGCCAGCGATACGACCGACTTCTCCCCCCGGTTGATCGCGCCTTGACACCCGCATCGGGCTTGGCCAAAGCTCGGCCATCGCCACGATGAAAAGAACAGCGACCTTGAAACGGATATTCGCCGTCCTCGCCCTGGGCTTGAGCTTCCCGCTTCATGCCGCCTCGTCGCAGCCCCTGGCCGAACTGGCCAACGACCCGTACTGGATCGCCCTGGGACACTATGAAACCGGCAAGCTCGGCGGCTGGCGCAGCTATGTCGACGACAAGGGCTTCTTCCTGGCCGCTGACGGCGACCACGACCCGGCAGCCGAACTCGCCAGCACCGTGCAGGCGCTCTATCGACCAGCCGAACTTGGCGACGGTCATCCACAGTGCATCTACCCCGCGCGCACGCGCTGGCTGAAGGCCCGACTGCAACTCGATGACCTGCCCAACCCGGACTGCGCCGAGTACCGGAACTGGTTCGCCGACGTCAATCCGCACAGTACCGTGCTGGTGTTCCCGGCGGCGTATCTGAACAGCCCATCGTCGATGTTCGGCCACACCCTGCTGCGTATCGACCAACCCGATATCGACAGCCACAACACTGCGCTGCTGAGCTACGCACTGAACTTCGGCGCCTTCATCGAGGGCAACGACAACAGCATTCTCTATGCCTGGCGCGGGCTGATGGGTGGCTACCCGGGACTGTTCGCCCTGGTGCCCTACCGCGACAAGCTCAGCGAATACAACAGCCTGGAAAACCGCGACCTGTGGGAATACCGGCTGAACCTGACGCCGGAAGAAACCGCGCGCATGGTCGAGCATGTGTGGGAACTCAAGCAGATCCGCTTCGACTACTTCTTCTTCGACGAGAATTGCTCCTACCGTCTGCTGGAGTTGCTGGAAATCGCCCGCCCCGGCATCGAGCTGACCGAACGGTTCCCGCTCACCGCCATCCCCACCGACACCGTGCGCGCCGTCAAGGATGCCGGGCTGATCGAGCGCATCGACTATCGCCCCTCCCGCGAGCGTGAACTGCTGGCCCGCGCCGAACCGCTGGACGCCGATGAACAGGCCTGGGTACTGCGCCTGTACGAAGACTCGGCGCGGCTTGGCGATGCCGACTTCCTCGCCCTGCCAGCCGAGCGCCGCGCGCTCGTGCAGGACGCTGCCTTTCGCCTGGTGCGCTACCACGCCAACAGCGAAGAGCGCGGCAGCAATGCCCAGCGCAGCTTCCAGCTGCTCGGCGCGATCAACCGCAACCCGCCACCAGCGCTGGAGATCGAACGCCCGCCGCTGCCCGAAGAAGGCCACGAATCGCGCACCTGGCAACTGGCCGGCGGCAGCCGTGATGATCGCGCCTTCGCCGAATACGGTCTGCGCATGGCCTACCACGACCTCAACGACAATCTCGATGGTTTCCCGCTGGGCGCGCAAATCGAGATACTCCAGCTCAAGCTGCGCCAGTACGAGAACAATCACTGGCAACTGCAACGTCTGGATCTCGCCAACATCCGCTCGCTGACACCGCGCAATGCCCTGCTCCAGCCGCTGTCCTGGCAGATCGGCGGTGGCCTGGAGCGTGTGCTCGGGAAAGACGGCGATACTCCGCTGGTCGGCCACATCAGCGGTGGTGCCGGCGCCAGCTGGCAGTTGAGCGAGGGCATGCTCGGCTTCGCCCTCGGCACCGGGCGCCTGGAATACAACGAAGACTTCGCCGCCGTGCTCGCCCCTGCCCTGGGCTTCAACACCGGGTTGCTCTGGCGCAACCCGCTGGGCAACCTGACCCTGGAAGCCGCCGGCGACTACTTCCACAACGGCGAGGTGCGCCGACGCCTGTCGCTCAACCAGCAATGGGAAGTGTCACGCAACCTCGGTCTGCGCCTGAGCGCCCAGCGCGAATTCAGCCAGCTCGCCAGCCCGGTCAATGAACTGAAGCTGGAACTGCGCTGGTATCACTACTGACGAACGGCCTGCCAATCGAGCCCGAAGCGCGCCAGGTACTTGCGTAGTCGATCGGCATCGTTGGGCTGCGCCTTGGACAGGCGCGACACCTGATACAGCTGCCTGCCGGCATCGGACAGGCTGTCGGCCTGGCGGCACAGCTCGACCACCGCCTGCAACTGCAACCGGTCGAACAGATCCAGCGTATCCGCCGCCTCGCCCAGCAACGCAGCAAGCCCGTCGCGCTCGGCCACCTGGCCCCAGGCGCGCCGCAGTCGTTCGATTTCCTCCTGCACCTGAGCTTCATCGATACGCCCGCTATCGGCCAGCGTCGCCATGCGCGTGATCGAGGCCGACAGCTCGCGAAAGTTGCCCTGCCAGGCGGCCTCGCTGGAGCAGGCGAAGGCCAGGTAACGCCGCCGTGCCTCCAGATTGAAACGCACCATCCGGCCCTGTTCGCGGGCGTGGCGCTCCAGCTCGAAATCGATGTTCGGTTCGATGTCCTCGCGCCGCCCGGCCAGGCCCGGCAACTCGAAAGTCCAGAGGTTGATCCGCGCATAGAGGTCTTCACGGAACGAGCCCTCGGCCACGCGGGTACGCAGGTCGCGATGGGTGCCGGCGATAAGCAGGAAGTCGCTGCTCATTTCCCTGTCCGCGCCCATGGGAAAGAAGCGCTTCTCTTCGATGGCCTTGAGCAGCATGGCCTGCTCATCCAGCCCGAGCTCACCGATCTCGTCGAGGAACAGCATGCCGCCATCGGCAGCGCGCAACAGGCCGTCACGGGTATTCTGCGCCCCGGTGAACGCGCCCTTGATATGCCCGAACAGCGCCGACATGGCGCCATCGCCACGCAAGGTCGCGCAGTTGACCTCGACGAAGCGGCCGTCCACCAGATGGCGGCTGCGCTTGAGTTCGTAGATACGCCGAGCGAGGAACGACTTGCCGGCACCGGTCGGGCCGATCAGCAGCATGGGCGCGGAGGAGCGCACGGCGACCCGCTCGATCTGCTCGATGGAACGGTTGAAGGCGGCATTGCGCGTGGCGATGCCGGACTTGAGGAAGGCCAGCCCCTCCAGACGCTGGTGCTGGAAGCGTGTGGCGATACGGTCGTAGCGCGACAGGTCGAGGTCGATCAGCGCGTGGGTACCGGTAACCTGCGCGGCTTCGTCCCGCTTGCGCGCCGGCGAGGTCTGCACCAGGCGTGCCGGCAGGTAGCGCGCCTCGGTGAGCAGGAACCAGCAGATCTGCGCCACGTGAGTACCGGTGGTGATGTGCACCAGGTAGTCCTCGTGCTCGGTATCGAAGGCATAGGTGCTGGTGAAGTCGTGAAGCGCGCCGTACACCTCCTCGAAATCCCAGGGGTTGCGCAGGTGCATGGGCTGCAGGCGCACCTCGGTTTCCGGGGAAATCTGCTGGATATCGGCACGTATGCGCTCGGCCAGACCGACATCGCGGCCATCCGTGCCGTGGATCAGCTCCAGGCGGTCGATCAGCAGATCCGGCTGCTGGCACAAGCCAATGCTCGGTCGCCACTTGTTCCAGCGACTGGCGCCCTTGCCGACCCGATCCAGGGTGGCGCCGATGAAACCGATGGCGACGGTACGCTTGCGGGCCATGCTCGATCCTCTTGAGTCAGGCCAACATTATCCATAAAGATAAAAAACGATCCATAAAGATATGAAAATCCAAGAGACGGCTTCCTGAAAAAAGCTCAACAGGTTCTTGATAAAAAATAAAAATCTTTAAATTCAATTAGTTATAAAAAATCCAAGAAAAATCAGAAAACCTGGCACAGCCGCTGCAATAGTCCTGACAACAACGGACAAACACAGCGAGACGCCACGATGGCCAACTTCAACCTGTTCAACACGCGCCAAGCCCAACTGCCGGCCAGCGATACGCTGAACAACCAGCAGGCTCCGGCTTACGCCTACAAGCCCAGGCACAAACTGGCGCAGTTGGCGGTCACCGGCTGCCTGAACCACACCTTCTACGCCGATGCCCAGACCCAACTGGACGAGGTGCTGAAGCTGGTGGCCGAACTGGACGCTCGCTATGTGGCCAAGGCCGCGCTGTATGCCCGCAAGAAAGGCCACATGAAAGACATGCCGGCACTGCTGCTGGCAGCCCTGGTCGCACAGCGTTCCAGCCTGGTACCGACGCTGTTCGAGCAGGTGGTGGACAACGGCAAGATGCTGCGCACCTTCGTGCAGATCCTGCGCAGTGGCGTGACCGGTCGCAAATCGCTCGGTTCGCAGCCCAAGCGCCTGGTGCAGAACTGGCTGAACAGCGCCAGCGAACGCCAGTTGTTGCAGGCCGCTGTCGGCAACCAGCCGTCGCTGGCGGACGTGGTGAAGATGGTTCACCCCAAGCCGAACGAGGCCTGGCGTGAAGCCTTCTTCGCCTGGCTGATCGGCAAGCCGGCGCACGCCACTGCCCTGCCACCGCTGACCCACGCCCTGCTGGCATTTCGCAGCGGTGCAAGCGGCGAGCTGCCGGATGTACCGTTCCAGTTGCTCGGTAACGAGACACTGACGGCCACGCAGTGGGCTGAGCTGGCAGGTCGCATGGGCTGGCAGGCGCTGCGCATGAACCTGAACACGCTGGTGCGCCACGGTGCATTCGCAGTGGAAGGCTGCGCGGAGACGGTGGCGAAGCGTCTGGCCGATGGCGAGGCACTGGCCAGGGCAAGGGTCTACCCGTACCAGTTGCTGTCGGCCTACCGCATGAGCGGTGATGGCGTGCCGGTGGTGGTGCGTGAGGCGCTACAGGATGCACTGGAACTGTCGCTGGCCAACGTGCCGGCGCTGAGCGGCCATGTGGTGGTATGCCCGGACGTATCCGGCTCGATGTCGAGCCCTGTGACCGGCTACCGCCAGGGCGCGACCACGGCGGTGCGCTGCATCGATGTCGCCGCGCTGGTGGCAGCAGCGATCCTGCGCAAGCAGCCACAGGCCCGGGTGCTGCCGTTCGAGAACGAGGTGGTGAAGGTGACGCTCGACCCGCATGACAGCGTGATGCGCAATGCCCAGAAGCTCGCGGCGATCGGTGGCGGTGGCACCCGTTGCTCCGCCCCGCTCAGGCAACTGGCAGACGCCAAGGCCAAGGTGGATACGCTGATCCTGGTTTCCGACAACGAATCCTGGATCGACGCCCGCCGCCAAGGCGCCACCGAAACCCTGCGCCAGTGGGAGCGGATCAGGCAGTTCAACCCGCAGGCGCGGCTGATCTGCATCGACCTGCAGCCCCATGGCACCACGCAGGCAGCGGATCGTGCGGACATCCTGAATGTCGGCGGCTTCAGCGACGCGGTGTTCGATGTGCTGGCACAGTTCACCAGCGGTACCTTCGGCGCCGGCCACTGGGTCGATGCCATCGAGCGGATGGAGATATGAGAACGCTCCCGGCCAATCGGGGCCGGGAGCACGAATACTGACGATTCGAACGCATCCGAATGCTGACGGGACTACATCCAGGACGTCTCGTCACAGCCTTGTCGAATGCGAGCGAAGGCACGAATGCCAATGGCTGTACATGGATTGAGCGGGTTCGACTCCAGCCCGTGGCGACACGGATCAGTCACTTGCCCTGTCGTGCCACCTGATTCACGGTTTTGCGACGAATGCCGGTGGAACTACACCCTTCCACGGTCGAGATGCGGGTTCGAATCCCGTCGGCTCCATCACTTGGGGGGCCGTAGTTCAATGGCAGAACACGAAAATACGTTTCACCACTCTTGTCGTCGCATCTTTTCAAGGCAGCGAATGCCATGGGTACTACATTGGGTCGCGGGTTCGAGCCCCGCCCCGGCAACGGGTAGCTCAGTCGGTAGAGCAAATGTGCCCATTACCTCGTCGCTGCATGGAGGCTGGCCTCCCGCTTCAGGGATACCTGAAGAAATGGCTTGCAGTCACTCCCGCGCAGACGGGAGCCCCGAAATTCCGTGGCCTCTGGATGATTTCCCCGAGGCCGGCGCAAGCGCTGTTCAGCGATGAAACCGCTGTCCCGCACTCGCAGGAACGACGGCTGTTTCAGAGCATCCTTGGCGGATTTATCCGCGAAGCTCGCGGCTGAAGCCGCTCCTGCAAGGTTGTATCGATTTGACCCGGCGAATGCCGGTGGAACTACAGAACGTGAAGGTCGCGGGTTCGAGTCCCGCCAACCGCAAGGTTGTAGCTCAGCCATGGATAGAGCATCGCGCAGGTTTCACCAACGATTGTCGCCGTACCGAAAACACGCTGGCCCGGCCAGCACGAATGACGAGTGAAATGACAATGCAGACCAAGACCTACAACCTGCTGGAAGTCGCCAACGGCAAGCCGATCAAACTGTGGACGCAAGGCGTTCCGGTCGAGGAAGACGCCAGGCAGCAGTTGATGAACACCGCGAAGATGCCCTTCATCTTCAAGCACCTGGCCGTGATGCCGGACGTGCACCTGGGCAAGGGTTCGACCATCGGCAGCGTGATCCCCACGGTCGGCGCGATCATCCCGGCGGCGGTCGGGGTGGATATCGGCTGCGGAATGATCGCCGCGCGTACCTCGCTGATGGCGCACGACCTGCCGGACAACCTGGCCGGCCTGCGCGCCGCCATCGAGAAGGCGGTGCCGCACGGACGGACGTCCGGTCGCGGTGGCCGCGACAAGGGCGCCTGGGAGAACGTGCCGGAGATGACCGACCATGCCTGGTCGGCGCTGAGCGACCGTTTCAAGGTGATCACCGACAAACACCCGAAACTGGAGAAGACCAACAACCGCAAGCACCTGGGAACCCTGGGTACCGGCAACCACTTCATCGAGGTGTGCCTGGACGAAGCGAACCGCGTCTGGTTCATGCTGCACAGCGGGTCGCGTGGCGTGGGTAACGCCATCGGCAACCTGTTCATCGAACTGGCCCAGGCCGACATGCGCCAGCACATCGCCAATCTGCCGGATCGCGACCTGGCCTACTTCGAGGAAGGCAGCCAGCACTTCGCCGACTACGTCGAAGCGGTGGGCTGGGCGCAGGACTTCGCCAAGCAGAACCGTGCATTGATGATGCACGCGGTGATCGCCGCAGCCCGAGGGGTGATCGCCAAACCGTTCGAGGTCGCCCTGGAGGCGGTGAACTGCCATCACAACTACGTGCAGAAGGAACGTCACTTCGGTGAAGACGTACTGGTAACACGCAAGGGTGCGGTGTCGGCGAAGAAAGGCGAGCTGGGCATCATCCCCGGCTCCATGGGCGCCAAGAGTTTCATCGTGCGCGGCCTGGGTAACGAAGAGGCATTCTGCTCGTGCAGCCACGGTGCCGGTCGAACCATGAGCCGCACCAAAGCCAAGAAGCTGTTCACCGTGCAAGACCAGATCAAAGCCACCGCACACGTCGAATGCCGCAAGGACGCCGACGTGATCGATGAAATCCCGATGGCCTACAAGGACATCGACCAGGTGATGGACGCCCAGCGCGAGCTGGTGGAAGTGGTGCACACCCTGCGTCAGGTGGTGTGCGTGAAAGGATAGGACGATGAAATACCTGAAAGACTGGCTGGAACGGTTGAAAAGCCGCCCGGCTTCCGGCGACTACTGGGAAGACCATCGCCATCACGAAGCACTGCAAGCCCTCGCCGCCTGCAACGGCGAGAGCGACTGGCTCAGCCTCGGCAGCCACCGTAATGGCTTCGTCCGCGAGGCTGCGGTGCGCGCACTGAGTGAACAGCCTTCACCTGCGGCACTGGCCACATTGCTCGAGCGAACCAACGACTGGGTCGCCCAGGTGCGTAAACTGGCCAGCGCAGGCGTGCAGCGCTATCTGACCCCCGAACACACCTCGGCCCTGTTGCACGCCTTGCCACAGCTGATGGCTCTGGCCGAACGTCAACGGGCCGATCACGCCCGGACACTGGCAGCGGCGCGCACCGCCTTGCAGGCCTCCGAGGTGCGCAGCGAAGTCGTGACGGACTTCCTTGCGCGCCGCGGCAAGGCTGCACGCTTTCTTTTCGCAGTGCTGCACGAGGCGAGCCCGGAGCCGGCTGCCCTGCTGCAGATGGCGCTGACTCATCGCGAGATGACGGTACGCCAGATGGCCGTTTCGGCATGCCGAAACCTGCCCGTGGAACAGGCGGTACCGCTGCTGCTGCACGCACTCGCCACACCCGGTGCAAGCGTGCGAGTCAAGGCCCTGCATGCCCTGCTGACGAGACTGGACGACCCTCGTGACAGGCTCCGTGACGCCCTGCTGGACGCGTCGCCGGCCGTGCGCAACCTGGCCCGCTGGGCCGCGCCGCGTTGGCAGATCGACGCCCACGAGGTGCTGCAAGCCCGCCTGGAGCGTGCATTGCCGAAGCACAAACGAGAATGGTTGGGTGTGCTCGGCCTGGCCAATGATCTGGAGGTCACGCTGGATCAGCCCTGGCGCTCTGCCGCCCTGGGTTCGGCCATGAGCAGCGTGCGCCTGGCCGCCCTGGTCAACCTGGGTGACGCGCACTATGGTGATCTGCTGACGATGCTGGACGATCCCTCCGACAAGGTATTCAGCCAGGCAGTGGAGGGGCTGGACAGGCAACCCTGGGCAATGCTGGCGCCCGAACTCGACGCTCGGCTGGATCGCGACTGGTACCTACTGCCAGCCACACGACGAACCGCACTGATGCGCCTGCGCCCGTGCTGGCAGCAGTTGGCCTATCTGCTGCGTCGCCTGGACATGGCCAACGAGGACAGAAACACCTGGCTCGACCTGATCGCCCAGCGTTGCGGGCGGCGCTATCTGATGCCCGATTCGAGCACAGCGAAAACCGAGCAAGCGCACCTGATCGAACGAGTGCGCGAGCTGGAAAACAATGGCGCCCTGCCACGCGGTTGCGCAGCCAACCTGAGCTGAAGGAGACGACATGCTCAAGCTGATCGAGCAGAGCCGCAACGCAGCGCTGCGCGAGCGCATGAACGAGGCAGGCTGCGTATTCCAGTTCGTGCTGTTGCAGGCCGATGCGGATGACGTGGCGAACGAAGCGCTGCATCGGCAGGCGTTGCAGGGTCTCCATGACCAGGTGATGAAGGAAGCCCTGGAGTGGCACCACGCCCAGCTGGAAAACCCGCAGTACGCCAACCGCGAAGCGCCACAACTCGATTGGGCAAGCGAACGGGCCATCGCCCACCGGGTACCGACCAGCGAACTGGAGGCACTGGTGAAGTCGCTCTACGGTGCGTTTCGCCAGCCGCCCTACGGCACACAGTTCGAAGGCGGCGAAGCCGAGGCGCACGCACTGTTTCGGGAATGGGTAGAACGGCTGGGCCTGGTCGAGAACGAACAACCCGAAGTGATCGACTGGGTGGCCGACCTCGACCCGGACGTCGACGGCGCCCCATCGCCCTGGAGCAGCTACTTCGACGACGGCCTGCAATGGTGGGGCGTATGGTGTCTGACGATATGGAACCCACGACACCGGACAATGGGCGCACTGATCGCCAGCAGCACGGATTGAACGAGGATCGCACGCCCACTGCATCGCACGGGCGCGACCGAAGCAACACAAGGACAAAGGATGAACACGGATTTGATCGAACTGGACGGCGCCATCGGCGGCGGCCAGATACTGCGCAGTGCGCTGAGCCTGTCGATGATCACCGGCACGCCGTTGCGCATTCAGAACATACGCGCCAAGCGCAGTCGCCCCGGCCTGTTGCGTCAGCACCTGACAGCCGTGACGGCCGCCGCGCAGATCACCTCGGCACGCACCGAGGGCGTGGAGATCGGCTCGCAGAGCCTGAGCTTCGTACCAGGCGCCATACGTGGTGGCGACTATCACTTCGCCATCGGCACCGCAGGCAGTTGCAGCCTGGTGTTGCAGACCCTGCTGCCGGCACTGCTGCGCGCGGATCGCCCCAGCCAGTTGCGCATCAGCGGTGGCACCCACAACCCGCTGGCGCCGCCGTTCGAGTTTCTCGAACGCGCCTGGTTGCCACTGCTCCGGCGCATGGGCGCGCAGGTGGAGATCCGCTTGCTGCGCCACGGTTTCGCACCCGCAGGTGGCGGTGAAATCGCACTGCAGGTCACTCCGTCGGCTCTTAAACCTCTGCACCTGAATACGCCTGGCGAAATCATCGGCGAGCAGGCCGTCGCCCTGCTCGCCGATATACCGGGCCATGTAGCCGAGCGTGAACTGGCGCGAGTCGGCAAGCGCCTGAAATGGCCGGAAGAATCACTCAAGGGCGTCTGGCTGGAGCGGGAAATCGGCCCGGGCAACGTGCTGCTGCTGGAAATCGCCTGCGAGAACCTGACCGAGGTGTTCAGCAGCTTCGGCCAGAACGGCGTGCGCGCCGAGCAGGTGGCCGACCGGGCCGTGGATCAGGCACGCGAGTGGTTGCACAGCCGCGCCGCAGTAGCCGAGCACCTGGCCGATCAGCTGTTGCTGCCGATGGCTCTGGCAGGCGGCGGAAGCTTCAGCACGCCGCGCATGAGCGAGCACCTGAGCAGCAACATCGAGGTGATCCGACGCTTCCTGCCCCTCGACATCCGCTGCCGCAAGAACGACCGGGGCGCTCTGCTCGTCGAGATGAGTCGCTGAGCCGGTCTGCTCAGTGAGCGTTTTCTCCGGTAGCACGCAAGGGCGAGCGACTGCAAAGCGCAACGACAGGATGCTCCTATACTGCAATTCTCACCCCACGTTCGGAGAGCCGTCATGCGCCGTCTATTCGTGTTTCTGACCGCAGCCCTGGTCAGCCTGCCGCTCTGGGCCATGCACTGTCCGCAGGACATGGCCAGGATCGACGAACTGCTGCAAACCGATCCCCCCACCGATCCCGAGGTGCTGGCCAAGGTCAAGGAACTGCGCGCCGAGGGCGAGGCGCTGCACAAGGCCGGCGACCACGCCGAATCGGTCAAGGTACTCGGCGAGGCACTGGATCTGCTGTCAGCCAGCGAGTGAAACGCGAGAGCCTGCTCAAAAACCGCTGTAGAGCAGGCTCAGCGCCACCTGCCGCACCTCCTGCAGATCGACCGGCTTGCCCAGACAGGCCGACGCACCGCGCACGGTAGCGTCCTCGAACAGGCGGCTGTCGACCGTCGCACTGATCACCATCACCGGCACATCACGCAGACGTGGCTCGGCGCGCATCGCGTCGAGGATCTCCAGGCCATTGCCATCAGGTAGATCGATATCCAGCAGCACCAGCGCCGGCTCGCTGTTCTGCAACTCGGCCAGCGCACGCTGGCAGGAACTGACGCCACGTACCTCGGCGAACTCCCGCAAGGACGCCTGGAGGATTTTCATGCAGGCCGGGTGATCCTCCACGCACAACACCTGCACCAGGCTCGGTGCCGCCTGCGCTGGCGCATCGATGATCGCGCTGCCCAGGCCTTCGGGGCTGGCGGCACTGGGTATGTCGAGCCAGAAGCGGCTGCCCACGCCCGGTTCGCTGCGCAGGCCGATCTCACCGTCCATAAGGCTGGCCAGCTCGCGGCACAGCACCAGACCGATACCGGTTCCCGGAATGTTCGAGCTTTCCCGCCCGAGCCGCTGGAAGGGTTGGAACAGCTGCGCCTGCTGCTCGCCGGACAGCCCCGGGCCGGTGTCGTCGACCCATAGCCGCACGCAGTCGGCACGCACCTCGTAGCCCATGCGAATCATCCCGCGCGGGCTGTTGTACTTGATCGCATTGGACAGCAGATTGAGCAGAATCTGGCGTACCCGACGTGGATCGCCCTGCACGAACAGGGGTGGGTTGGCAGGCTCCATCACCTGCAATTGCAGTTGTTTCTGCTGCACCTCGGGCTGCACCAACTCGGCACAGCCGTTGAGCAGCGCACCGATTTCGATGGGCTGGAGCTGCAACTGCTGACGCCGGCTCTCGATGCTCGACAGGTCGAGAATGTCGTCAACCAGGGAGGTGAGATGGCGACTGGCGCTGACGATCTCACGGGAGTAATCGCTCTCCAGCCTGGCGTCGTGCTTGTCCTGCACTTCCATCTCGATCAGTTGGGCGAAACCGTGGATGGCATTGAGCGGCGTGCGCAACTCATGGCTCATGCTCGACAGGAAGCGGCTCTTGGCCTGGCTGGCGGCGTGCGCCTCGAGGCTGGCATGACGCAACTCTTCCTGCACCTGCTTGAGCCGAGTGATATCCACATGGGTGCCGGCGATGCGCAGTGGCCAGCCAGTCTCGTCACGCGCCAGCACCTTGCCGCGGCTGAGCAGCCAGACGTATTCGCCATGCCGATCGAGGTAGCGATATTCGGCGTCGAAGTATTCCTCGCCGCTGTCAGCGAACAGCTTGCGCAGGTGGCGCAGGCGCTCCAGGTCATCCGCATGCACGCGCTGGTTGAACTCGCTGAGCGCCAGAGTCGAGGCTCCCAGACCGAAGCGCCGCACGAAACGCTCGCTGAGCTCGATGGTCAGCGCCTTGGCATCGATCTGCCAGAGGCTTTCGGTGGTGCTCTCCAGAACCAGTTGCAGGATGTTCTGCGCCTCCTGGCGCTCCTGTTCGCTGGCCTTTAGCTGTCTGCCGGCCTGCTGCACCGCGTCGGCCAGGCGGCTGACCTCGGCAATGTGGCTGTCCGGCGCGGATGGCAGATACTTGCCCTGGCCCAGGCTGGCGGCCATGTCGACGATGCCGTCGATGGGCTCGGCCAACTGGTTGCTGAGATTGCGCGAGCGCAGCCACATCAGACCGAAGAACAGCAGGTAGAAGGCCAGCAGGCCACCGATCAGCAGATAGCCGATCTGCATGTAGCGTTCGGCCAACTGGTTGGTGTCGTGGAATATCTGCTCCTCGTCCACCACCAGCAGCAGCCGCCAGCCGGTTTGCGGAATCTCGCTCCAGGCCACCAGTTGCCGGCGTCCGCCGAGCATCACCTCCTGAACGTTGCCGTTGCCCTCCTTCATCGCCCGCAGCAAGGGCTCCATGCCCTCGCGCTTGGCCAGGTTGAAGTCCTCGGGCTTGAGCACCTCGCGGCGCACGGCCTCCTCGTAAGAGTACCGAGTCAGCTCGCTCAGGCCGAAATCCAGCTCGCCGGCTCTGGGCAGCGCCATGATGTTGTAATCGTGGCTGACCAGCGTTGCATAACCCTGCCAGGGCACGTTGAGCTCGGCAATCTCCCCCAGCACCTGGCCAACGGTGATATCCAGCCCCACAACGCCTTCGAGAAAATCGTCGCGATACACCGGGGCGATGGCCGACATCATCCAGCCCAACCCCGCCGGATCGAGGTACACCTCGGTCCATACCACCTTGCGCTCCGGGTTGTGACTGGCGTCGGCGAGGTAATAGAAGTTGTAGTCCGGTATCACCATGTCATGGGGATACTGCGCCGGCGTATCGAACCAGGGGTAGATGCGGTTGTAGCTGTCCCAGGTATTGAAATACAGCGCCGCCACCAGCGGATTGGCCTGCTGGATCGAGCGCATCAGCGGGTCGAGCTGCGACAGGCGCATGACCTTGGCATGATCCTGCTTCGCCAGCGGCGTGCTGTTGGCATAGAAGGAAGCCGAGCGCCCATCGTCGCTGCGGGTGTAGAAGACACCGCTGTCAGTGACCGCATGACGCTGGTGCTCCAGCTCGTCAGCCTGAAAGTGGGTATCGAACAGCGCTTCGTGCGCCGCATCGCGGTACACCTGCACCAGCGATTCGATGGAGCGCAGGCGCCCATCGATGATCTGCGCCTCGCGCAGCGCAGCACTGGCCAGATCCTTGACGGCCGCCTCCTGCAGATGCCCGATCTGCGCATCGCGGATGGCCTGGTTGCTCAGCAGGTACACCGCAATCAACACCGACTCCACCAGAATCAGCGGGATCAGCGCGCTTTGCACGAACGCTCGCCAGATCCACTGACGTAGAGGGTAGCGGCTAGAACTCGGCATTACGGTTCCTTTTCAGAAGGCGCAGGCGAAAGCGAGGCGCCATCATAGCTTCCCGAGATCAAATCCGCAGTCGACGCTGAGGAACCTTTGGCGTAGACTCCGCGTCCTAGCTGTAACCACGAAGGTTTTGGGGCCGATTAGGATTCGACGCCGGTAACGAAACTTGAGGGGCATGCCGAGTAGGTGACAGTTCTCGTAAATCCGCTGCCACAACTTCATAGTTGCCAACGACGACAACTACGCTCTGGCTGCCTAAGGGCGCCAGCTGACCCTAGGGGATGCCTGTAAACCCGAAGATCTGGTCAGTCATATAGAACAGGATCGCCGCCAAGTTCGCTGCAGACGTAACGGCTAAAACTCATGCAGCTCGCTCCAAGCACCCTGCCACTCGGGCGGCGCGGAGTTAACTCAATAGAGATGGCTAAGCATGTAGAACCGATAGCGGAGAGCTGGCGGACGGGGGTTCAAATCCCCCCGGCTCCACCATTACAACATCTAAAGACGTCCACGGACGTCTTTTTTTGTGCCTGAAACCCAGCAAATACAGGGCCTTCAGCGTCATAGACGTACAAAGACGTCTGACTGCATCCATGCCTTCGTGTATTCCAAATTGTATTCCAAGCCCTAAGCCGGTATTTTTTGGAATACACAAATCGCACTGGAGTACACCATGGGTGCCGCAACAACGCGCCTTTCAGACCTGAAGGTCAAAGCCGCAAAGCCCAAAGAAAAGGACTACACCCTGACTGACGGCAACGGCCTACAGATGCGAGTGAGAATCAATGGATCAAGGTTGTGGAATTTCAACTACATCCACCCCATCACCAAGAAGCGACTGAATATGGGGCTCGGCACCTTCCCAGAAGTAAGCCTTGCTCAAGCCCGCAAACTGACCATCGAAGCGCGTGAGCTCGTAGCACAGGGCATTGATCCCAAAGAGAGACGCGACGCAGATCGACAGGCCAAAAAGGCCGCAACTGAACACACGCTGCAGAACGTAGCGACGTCCTGGTATGAGCTCAAAAAAGATGCGGTAACCCCCGCCTACGCCGAAGACATTTGGCGCTCGCTTACGTTGCACGTCTTCCCCGACTTGGGCGTTACACCGATCGCGTCCATAACAGCGCCGAAGGTCATCAGCCTTCTCAAGCCGCTCGAAACTAAAGGCAGCCTGGAAACCGTCAAACGCCTTACACAGCGACTCAACGAGATCATGACCTACGGGGTCAACTCAGGCCTGATACCCGCCAACCCACTTACCGGGATTGGTAGCGTGTTCAAAAAGCCGAAGAAAAAGAACATGCCGGCCTTACACCCCGATGAGCTCAAAGAGCTCATAGTTGCAATCGCGAACGCCAGCATAAAAAGAACCACTCGATGCCTGATCGAGTGGCAACTGCATACGATGACTCGCCCCGTTGAGGCTGCCACTACTCGCTGGGCTGATATCGATTTCGAGAAAAGGATCTGGACGATCCCGGCTGAGCGCATGAAAAAACGTCGCCCGCATACGGTGCCGCTTACAGATCAAGCATTGGCCATTCTTGAAGCGATCAAACCCTATAGCGGGCACCGTGAATACGTGTTCCCTGCTGACCGCAATCCGCGCACTCACTGCAATAGCCAAACGGCCAACATGGCCCTGAAGCGAATGGGCTTTGAGGGACGCCTGGTCAGCCACGGAATGCGATCAATGGCCAGTACAACGCTAAACGAGCACGGCTGGGAGCCTGAGCTGATCGAAGTAGCGCTGGCGCATGTGGATAAGGACGAAGTGCGCAGTGCCTACAACCGTGCGGACTACATCGAGCGGAGACGCCCGATGATGACCTGGTGGAGTGAGCATATTCAGAGGGCTGCAAACGGCAGTCTTTCAGTATCTGCAACCAAGGAGAGAAAAGTCGTTTCGATACGCTGACAACTGGCGGCTATCGGCCGATTCTGTTGAAAAAGTCCCGTCGCGGGTTTGGCCGTGGGAAAAAAGCAAGCAGCTTTAGCGCTGACCACCGCATCACCCCAGTGGAACTTGGCGTGATGCTCAACCGCATCTACAACCTGCGAAACCAGCTAATTCATGGCGGAGCAACCTGGAATGGCCGAATGAACAGGGATCAACTACTAGGCGGCTGTAACCTGCTAGGCAAACTGGTGCCATTGATCATCCAGATGATGCTGGACAACCCAGACACCTTGTGGGGCGATGCCAACTACCAAGTGGTTGGCTGAGGATGAACACTAGTTCATCTTGAATAGATGACTTCCCCTATTTTGGAGGGGGCAACATCTGCTGCCTCGACAAGCACAGGGTTCTACCCCTGGTGCGATAAACATCCCTAGCCTACATATCCGGTAGAAGCAAACGATAGACGCCCCCCTTGCATGAGCGGCCTCCGGCTTATCCAACCGGAGGCTTGAATCGCTTAGCGAGCCAATAAAGGTGTGCTCATCGACTTGAGTGGACGACGCTCCAAATTGAATGTATCCACGAAGAGCAGTTCCGGTGACCAATCAGCTCCCAGTACGTCGGAAAGCACACTCGACTCCAAACTCCAGAGCGGGTGAACAACCACGTAGCGCCTTTCTGCTCCACCCACCCGCTCAATCAGGCAAGACAGTCCCGAATGCGGCAAACGATAAGTAGTCAAGGTACCGGGACGCATCTGTGCAACGTTCTCCGCTAACCATTCGGCCCGTCCACGCCAATCGCTGATTTCAGGATAGGTCTCATCGTTCGTATTCAATCCGCATGCATACTCCGGCGTTGTCATGGAGCGCAGGTAAGCCAAGCCAAGGCGCCAATCCAGAAGGCTGTGATAGCGGCGATTGCCGTAGCGTTGAATACAGAGGTAGCAAGAGGTATGGCATTGCGCGGAGTGCTCTCCCTCTTCTGATCTCTTGAGCATGTCAACAAGGGGCCACTTATCACGATTTGCCAGGATGTCATCCAGGATCTCTAGAATTTTCGGCCTTGAGCCTCCAGGAACGGTTTCGCCTAAACGACGGCATAGGCCAGACCCGTTGATCAAGGCATCGGCGATCTGAAGCATCGGCCTGCCAGAGCGCACCCTCGGTTCGAGCGCCTCAAACTCATCAGCGGACACGTCCAACTCAAGGGCGGCCCGTTGCACCAAGATCTGCGTCGCACTGATTGCGGCTGCGCGTACCGACAAGCGGCCATACTTGCCCCGTCGTGCCACATGCGCCAGGTCCAGCCTCGGGTCAATCTGGCTAAGCTCCAAATGAACCGATTCTGTCTGCTTGCAGGAAATGAGACCAAATCGTGGCAGCGGATTTCCGAATTTACTCCAGCGCGCCTGCCCCCAATTACCACTGCGCGCAGCGTTGAGCCAACCAGCCTCGAATGCTTGGGGCATTCCTTCTATTTTGGGGTGCTTCCTAGATCCTGACGGCATTGGAACTTTCAGATCGAATGCTTCTTCAATAAGAAAACCGTCGCCTTCACCCTCTATATTTGCGACACCATCGTTCATCTGCATGATGGTGACATTGGCACCGTGCAGCACCGTTACGCCTCCATGTTCCAAACGCTCGCCTTCATGCACCAGGGTTGCCATGCTTCGTACGGACATGCGACCGATATCTTCTTCGTCATTCTTTGGATTGAAGTCGGTTCGGAAGCCTGCTGGCACAATATAGGGTTTGAATGCATCAGGCAGGATCACCTCATGACAGTCGTCGCATGGAAGAGAGGAATTTGGCAAAACATCCCTGCGCGTCGCCGAGCCGCACGCTGAGCAGATCGCCACATGAGTTTCTGATTCGAACCAGCGAGACAACGCCTTGATTGAAAGTTCGTCCTTTTTGACGGCTTGCGGAGTCGATAGGCTGCCTGTAAAGCCGACAACACGATGTTTTTGCTTGTCCTTCACTAGAACTGCGCCTGGCGCGTACTCGAAAACCGCTAGATCCAGGTCACGGTCCATGATGGACCACTCGAAATTCTCCTCTTTGCCAACCTCTACCGAGCGAAGACCGAGGTACAAATTTCGAACGCGAGTTGGCATGCCATACATCGGCAATAACCCCCATTCAGCAAAGAATCGGGCAAGTCCCATCTCCGAATCTGGCGCGTACGATCTGAGATTTTCGATCTCTTGCATCAGCAGGTCGATGTCCGTTTGCTCGGCAAGCCGAAAACACTGATCTCTATCGAAGGAAGCTACATCAATAAAACTATCGCGTTCGAAAATAGTTTCCTTAAGTGCTTCGCGCAATCGCTTAGGCCAATCCGCTTGAACATCATGATAAAAGTCATGTGTCGAGACGTACTCACCGTGCACATCGGGCGGAATTAGTAAGTCCCCTGGGTACTCATAGCCGGCCTTAGCGCACTCGTCTCGCAAATACCTGAATGCCGCATGCAGCCAGTTCTTGCGCACCAGCCGTAATGGAATGGGGTCGTGGTTGATAGCCAGGAAAGGCGGAGGCGGTGGATCGCCGGTGATTGCGTGCGGATGAGCGAAGTAATACGCATCGTGACTGCGCCCCCGGCAGAAAGTGACAACCATTGAGAAGGCTTGACCTCGACGACCAGCCCGCCCAACACGCTGTTGGTAGTTGAATCGCTGAGGCGGCATGTTAGCCTGGTATACGGTTTGCAATGACCCGATGTCGATCCCCACTTCCATGGTGGTGGTGACGGATAGCATGTCAATTTCCTGGGCGCGTTTCTGAATTTCGTTCTCGCCGTCAACGAAAATACCCTTGAACTTGCGCAAGCGATCCGAAAAGTCATCTGTCTGCCCAGTCAACTCTTCTACGCGCAACCGGAATCGATCAACGCCCTCATCTTGTCCTCGTACGATGCGTTTGCCTAGAAAGTTACCGCGCCATAATTCTGCTGCTTGGCCCGTTGGCTGCTCGTCCAAGATTTCCCCGCAGCGCGTGCACTTACCAGGCCCCCAATGAAGATGTACCCGCTCACAATTGCGGCAACGCCAGTAGGGATCATTTGCCTCTGCGACCTTAAGGTACAGTTTGCCGATATGAATCATGCCGCTCGGATGCTCGAGCGCTGAGAACTCGCTGAGGATTCCACTCAGACCATCGGTTGCGGAGCCCGCACCAAATACGGCTTGGGCGAAGCGCAACACACGTTTGTGTTTAACATCTAACCCCGAAACCCATTCATTCAAACTGTCGCCATTGACGTACTTGTTGTCCAGGACGCGATAAGCGCCTGCAAACACACGGAGCCAGGCATCTAATCGATCCGCTTTGGCCTCATCCCCTACCATGATGGACGGGTAGGCCAGGCCAGTCTCTTCCAGCGCAAAGAAAGTGTTGGCAAAAAGGACGTCATCGATCAGTTCGTACTGACCATCGAGAATTTCCTTATTGAGCCCTGCTTTCTGCGCATCATTGAGCTTTGGAGAATAAACAAGTCGCCCCCCACTCTCAGCGAAGAGATCGTGCCACCGCTTTCCCTCATAGAGTTTCTTGCCGACTCGATCGAACGGATGGACGCCCAGCGAGGCAAACTCTGCAGTGAGAGCACCAATATCCATACCGTCACATTGCAGTAATTTGCCAAGCGGAATTTTGCCGCTGTTCCTTTGGCCACCGGACGCCATTTGCTTTTGAAACTTGTCGGCAAGCCGTTGCATTTCTCCATTGTTTTCAGCGGCGGCCGCTATCAGCGACGGGAATTGTGTCGGGTCAATCCAATCTGCATTTGCCTGCCTGACCAACGCCCGAGCGGCAATCACCAGAATTTCACGCCGGAGATCTCTCAAATGAAGTGTTTCGATCTCTAACGCCTGGTTTGCGGCGTCCTGACGGCTGTCCGAGAAGACAATCCCCTTCGGCTCCGCACCGATCGCATGCAAAAGTTCAAATAGTTCCGTCGCCACTAGCTGCGAAGTTTTCGTAACACCAGTGCGAAATGCACGAATTGGCGAACGCGAACGACTGGAAACCGGTCTATTCGAGTAATCTGTACCGCATTTCGGACAACAGAATGGCTGCGCCATCAAAGGGCCTGTCGTCTTACCGTGACGCCCCCTCACCGCCGCCTCTGTCTGGCGATAGAGGTAACCATCGATATGCCCTGGTGGCACAACCTGGCCAGCCGACACCAGACCTGTCTCAGGATTCAGACTAGCGGCGTCCCATGCGTCGTAGTCCCGTTCGGAAAGTGACGGCTGCGATCGTCGCGGCCAGAAGACCGCGAATTCGTCTAGAGTCATCTTGTCGTAGTATTCGGAGCCAACCTTCTCAGGCAGACTCTCGAGGTCGGCCGCCGACGGTAGCAGTTCCGTTACCCTGCTTTCCGCAAGACTCTGTCCGCGCTGCCCCCCAATAAGAAGGTCACCACAAGCTTCACAATAGAGCAATTCAAAGAGCCGTAGGCCGCGCCCGCCTTCAGTCTGTGGCATTGCGTGTGTCACACCACGCTCTACCGTGAAATCGCCGAACTTGGGAATACAGCCGTCGGGAACAACCGAGGCAAATAGCCCCTCGATATTGCGGATAAAGGTGTGGACGCGAAATGCTGGCGTGGTTAGCGAAACGTTCGCTGGCCACACTTTGGACTCAGGTAACGCACGAGCCAGAAGCAGACCGCGTAATGCCTTATCCAGATTGTCTGAACCGGCCTTGAAGATGCGGGCAGCCATGTCCGAAGTAGACGTAGCACGTACCTCTGCTCCGTCGAGGCAAGCCTGAGTCAGCACAGCTGCAGCCGCTTCAGCCAGCGCCTTGACCCGGTCCACGGCATTGTTTGCAGAGACGCCCAGAGCGTTGGCTGCCTGCTCAACAGCCGGATTCATCGCCTCGGAACTTCGGATCTTGGCAACAAAACCTTTTTTGCACTCCAACGCTGTTTCAAGCAGGTCGACGAAGGGTTGCGGTTCGATCGATCTCGTGCCAAAAGTCGGAACATGTGGGCTGCCCGCCACTATGCAGTCATGCCAGAAATATGGGTCATCCACCCCCGGATCGTTAGCATGGCGGCTGGTGCCATAGGGGGCAAAGAGATCGCGAAGGTAAGCCAGAGACTGCTGGCCTTGCTCTCCATCAGTCGGCAGCGAGGCTGAGGAAGCCAATAAACGTAGCTTATGCCTATGTCCTGGCAGGTCGAGCCCGAGCCGCTGGATAAGCGTTTTTACCAGGAAGGCTATTTCCGTGCCTGCCGAACCGCGAATCAGGTGCAGCTCGTCAAAAACCAGATAAAAATAGGCATCATCGTTGTTCAGCAACCACTCACGGGTCTTAGTGAATATTGGCTCCTCGACTTCACGAGAAAGCATAGTGCCAAGCATCGAGGCGTTAGTGACAAGAATGTCCGGCGGATTCGCCTGCATATCCCAGCGGGATACCATCTCGCCGCCATCCACAGAAGGAAAGATATAGCGGGTTTTGTCCGGCATCGCCTCCCCTTCATCATGCGCAGCTGCTTCTTCTTGGATATCAAAGGCGAGCGCCGCATCCTGGTCGCGCTTGAACCTCCGCATTGCCTCGCGGAGACGCTTGATGCGCCGGCTACGGCGCTGCTTCTCGTCTTCGTTCTCAGCGATTCGCGGGTGGCGCTCAAAGCCGGTGACAGGCGTGGAGCTGGTGTACTGGCCGAAGAAAATCCGGTTACCTTTGAAGCGTTCTTGCATCACTTCGCGCGCATCTTCTGAGTCAAGCGATTTGCGCAGACGCTGCATCTGGTCCTCAACCAGGGCGTTCATAGGGTAAATAACTAAGGTCCGGACTGCACTTGGACGACTCTCTCCCTGCCGCCGCGCCAGCCACCGCGCCTTGTCTTCCTTCCACCAATCGTTCTTCAAGTAGTTGCAGTCAGGGACATTCCACGTCACCGCTTCATTAGAGATCGCAGCCAGCACGGGCAACATGAAGCTTTCCGTTTTTCCACTGCCGGTACGCGACGTGACGATACCCGGCATACCTGGCAGCAGGCCGCGTCTGAGCATTTCGACCTGATGGTTATAGGGGGCATAGCTGGATTTCCGACGAATCTCTCCTTTGCAGCGCGTGCCGTCGAATAGGCCGGAAAGTGCCAGCTCGACAAAAGAGCGCTTGCCCTCCCAGGAAAGCGGCGCAAGCGGGCCGTCATTACGCTGGGCTAACTGCTCAAGACTCTCTTGATGAGATTCGTAGCGCAGCACCGGCTCAATAAATGGCTCGGTTGCTAACACTCCGACCGTCTGTAGCAGGCTGCGTCGTGCTTCAGCGGCTGCCGTATCCGAAATGCGGAAGCTGGTCTCAACATAGTTGATGACGAAATCTTGTATTCGGCGGAAGCCGCCTATTGGGTCAAGCACGGACTCATCTCCTTAAGACTTGTGTTGCGTGCGGTCGGCCTGAGCGCGTTGATCTATGAACAACTCAGTGAGCGCCGATGGAGTTTGCTCGTAACCAACGCCCTGATTTAAGCGGACCCATTCGGTAGCTGCGCGGGCCAGTCTAAGCGCATTCACCAACGAGAGCTGGTTCACTAGTGGCGCCACCGCCGTCATCGCTGGTGTGATGTCCTGCGGGCGCTCGCCCGGATCGAGTTGCCAAACTTTAGCGGGAGCGAGAACCATGGGAGCCAGGGCGGGTGCCGACGGAGCTATGGTCCCCTTGACTTGGAGCCATGGAACTTGGCTACGAATCGCTTGGGCTTCCTCGCACTCTTCATCTTCCACAGTTGCACAGATAAAGAAGCGTCTTGGCAGCTCACCACGGCGCGTGCGGTCAGCAAGCGCCGGAAGCCAGAATCGGGCTCCGGACCGCTCGGCACGCTCGACAACCGCCAGCACGGTGACTGGTGTTTGTCCGCAGGAGAGTTCCAGCCCATGGGTCAGGGCGGTTGGCAGTTGGGTGCCTGCGCGTAACCAGAGATCTTCAAAGGTGATAACAGTAGGGTCGGCCTCCAGACGCATCGACCGTCCAGACGACAACAGCGCCTCGGCCGCCAAGAGGAAATCCTGCGTTTCTGGGCCGTGCAGCACTGGAGTTTCACCCGCCAGCAGCAACGCGAAAAACTCTGTCATCCGCTCTTTTCCCACGGACGTAAGCAGGATGCTTTCTTCGATCTCTCGATGCATGTCCCCGACGCCAAGGGTAGGAGCACACTGAGGTGGATTGAAGCGCAATACGGACTCAAGCTTGACGCTCTTCGGCACGTGGATCGAGGCGGCATCTTCTTTAAGCCGTTCGATCTCCTCAACGGCGAGAGTTTCATGCGCCTTAAGCTCAGCCAGCGATTGCTCACCTGCTTTAATTTGGACACCGATACTCTCTAGTTCCTCCCTAAGCGCCTCACGCTGAGTGGCGAGCGTATCGATCCCCTGCTGCAGTTCAGAGCGCCGAGATTCAAGCTGATACTCCAACTCCGTCTGGCGGGCTGCTGCGCGCTCCTCCATGGCCAAGATATTGGACTTCATATCCTGCTCTAGCTGGCCCCTCAACAACTCATGCTGCTCCGCTTCCAGCGAACGCAACTCGGCCTCGAACGCTAACAAACGCTCGTCGCGCAATGCCATGACCTCATGCTCCAATGCGTCCATGAGCGAAGCGCGAATGGCCTCACGCTCCTGCTCAGCTATCGCTTGGATTTCGCTTTGGAGGTGGGAAAGCATCTTGGCGTCGGCTAGTAGCACCTCGGTCAGCTGCCCGAGGAGACTCTTATCGGCCAGCAATCGCTTGATCAACTCTCCTGAGCGTGCAGATTGTTGCGCGCCCAACTTATCTTCAGGACTGCTTCCGATTTGTCCTGTAGCCTCGTCCGCGTGGCGCTTCAACCACTCGATGACGAATTCCACACTTGGATCGTGAGCTCCCGCCATGGCACGCACGATTCGCTTGATGTACCCATCATCTGGCGCCCAGTCGAGCACTTGAAGGCATTCGCCCGCCCGCTTGCAATCATAAAGGAACACGTCGCCCGTATCCGATGGCATACAATGCAAGAGTTCTGGTTCGTAGACGTATACATAGAAATTGTCACCAACCGCCATCCTGTATCGATTGTCCGAAGAGCGGATCAGGTCGAGCAAGATGATGCGATCCTCGCTATAGCGGATCACCCAGGCAGAGCTATGATCCGGCCCGTCCACACCCTCTTCAGTTAGGCAGCTACGCAACGCATCAAGACTTCCTATGTCCTGTAGGTCCAGGAAGGGCGTGAGTTTGCGATGGGTGGACGCTTTCCATTTCCCTCGGGGCTCCTTGTGAGCGACTTGGAATATGACCCAATCGTTCTTGTGGTACCCAGAAGCGGCCTGTAAACGGACTTCTACCTCACCAGCTTTCGGGAAGAGCTTCTGTGGTTTTTCGAGCAGCGACCATCCATCTTCCGACCGAATGCCAACGACTTTGACAGTCATGTTGACATCGTTCTTGCTCACACATTGCCCGGCATACCACGCCAAATTCGCCGCCATAGCTAACCTGATTCCATGTCTATGAATACTAAAGAGTGATTTTCCCGTTGCGCCATTGCAGGCGTAGCCGTCCGGTAGAACGGCGGGAGAGGCTGATCAGCGTCGGTGTCCCCCGTATCTCGTCCTCTGCCAGTCCAGCGATACAGCCTGGTAACCTCCCGGCTAGCCAGCGCACCACTTCGTTGTTCATGGGATAAAAATATTCAGCGCCACGCGGCCCACCGTTGCGCAGCATGCGTCGGCGCACTGCTGTAGCAAGGGCATCGGGAAGTCCGCCTTCGAGCCTCATAAGGGCGATCACCTCCTCCTCCGGGCGCCATTCAAACAACGGCATTTGTGCCTGAGCATGAGCTGAAACGATGGCAGCGGTGCGCGACAAATAGTGAAATACGCAACTGTTCTGCTCGACTCGGTAGACATCGTGGTCGCGCTCGCCGAGATGGGTCAAGCGCACCAGCCTAACGCCCTCTTCAACGCAGCCACCAGACAGAAAGCGCCCTACAGACCAGGACCAAGAATCCGCCTGCTTATAGTGCAAGGCTTGATGACGGGTTTCGACAAATGCCAAAGGCTTCTCGGTCGGCGTTGCAGGTTCGGCCACAAAACGCCAACCGAGAAACTCGGCGAGCGCTTTAGCTTGAACCCCCTTTGCACCAACTAGGGGGACGGCCCAAGAGGTGGCCCCCAGACGCCGGAAGGGAATCCCACCAAAACCTTCAACGGCCTGCTTAAAAGCGTCGACCATCCGCGCACAAAGCGCCCCTTCGGCCAGGGCTAGCTTCTGCCCCCCCTGATGAGCTTCGATAATGCTTGGCTCCCTCAGGGTCCAGATCCGCCCTTTCCAGCCAGCGCGGAGTCGCGGTTCGACAACGCCCGCATCCCGCAGGCTTCGCAGTAAGTGCCAGGGACTCATCGCTACGTCAGCACACCCCAGGAGGGCAATTATCTGCGCTTCCTCCCATCCACTTCGGCCGCTGGCGTAGACCGCCTCGAGAAGATCCGCGCAGGCAGGCTCATCTGCCTCCCACGCCAGAGTGGCCTTCATGCTGACCTCAAGGCGATCAGATACACATGGCATCCAGTCGAGCAACGGCGGCAGCTTGTAGCGAGCGCCCTCAAGCGCCTCGTGTGGGAAAGCGTTACTGACGAATTGGAGACGAACACTCCAAGGCGCATGCTCCTCATTACGCAAGAGGGTCGGGTGGATGAAGAAACAGCCTTCTACTGGCCGGGTGGCGATGAGTTGTCCCTGATCAATCTTCAGCGGGACGTCGGTTACGCACGGCAACGCATCGCGGATGACATAGTCGGAGGTGTCAGATTCGAGAGTTGGAAGAAAGCGCGGACGACCCAGCCAAACCCCATCGCTACGCACACCACCGGAGAGGAGAGGGCGTACGATCCTTTCCTGCTTGGGGCCAAGCAGCTTGGCTGCTTTGAGAGCATCCTTGATAGCCTCAAGAGTCAAAGGCTGGGTGGTGATCGCCCACGAGTTGCTGCCAGACAGGTCACCCAATTGATTACCGATTTTCCGCCTATGTCGCTCAGCCACAGCCACATGCAAGCCAAAAGCGGAATCGTTGGCGTCCGCTTCAGCCCGCCACCGCCCCGTACCGACCAGACGGAAAAACACGATACCTAACGCAGCAGCGGTAGCTAGGTTCTCGCTGTGATCCGCCCCAGCAAATACCAGAGCTTCACTCAGGGATGGAAACGGCTCAGCTTCACCGTCCTCACGGCGGCAAGCAAAGAAGAGAGCACGCTTGTCCACATCAAACAGCATTTCGATTGTGACGTTGAAGCGTGCTGGGCTCCCCATCAGAGTTGAGGCGTGCTCCAGCAGACGCCAGAAGGGAAAGCTGCCCAACGCACGACGCTGCAGGTAGTAAGCGCAGCGAAACTCATCGAACGCACGGTGCAGGCCCCATGACGCGCGACTGTCAGTCAGCACTCGTTCAAACGCTGTAATACTGACTCGCGGATTTCGCAGTGCATCCGGATGTTCCCGGCAGAAATTCGCCAATAAGCGCAGGTCGGGCTTACTGGGAAAGGATAGGCGCCGCGTGTACCCGATCTGCGACCAATGGCCTGGATCCGGCAGAATCAGACGGCGAAATGGTTGACCCGCCTGAATGCGCTCGTCGAGCCACCGCACCAGACTCTCCCACATCAACGCAACCCCGTGGAGATCGGAAAAAGGAGTTTTAATCCCCAACCACTTCATTAGCTTTAGGCGAAATTCACCACTTTGAGTCGTATTGCCCTCCAGCAGGCTATCGATCAACAAGGTAAATGCGAGGTAGGAAAAGCAATTAGGAACATCAAGCTTTTCATAGCGCTGGGAACCCAGGCGCAGCGAATCCATCAGCAAAGGGTCGACCGACAACATGCGCCGGAAGGCCTCTTCGACGTTGGGCTCAATCTCGGGTGGAGCGCCGCAAGCTAGAGCCAAGGTGCGTGGTGTGACCTCGAAGGCTCGGATTGGGCTGGCATCGCCATCTGGACCGACGCGCAGGAAATAATCGACGAGCAGCCTCTCCCATGCATCAAAAGTTCGCGGCAAGTTCACATTTATCCATCCTTGATGAAAGCCTCATACTTCTCTTTTGTTCAGCAACCATAGATCCATAAGTTCGCCGACAGTTTCCGTCGATGCAAGCATCCAGCCCGATATCTACATTGATGTATCTATACTAGCCTTTTGAGCCATTTCACGCCCATGCCTGTTTGCCAACTCAGCTACACCATGACTCCCACATGACAAACTAAATAATATTGCCACCAATATTTCAGCTTTAATTCATCGTCCCCACCAAATCTTGCAAATTATTTACCACTCCACAAACCAATCACGCGAGCACTGTACATTTATCAAGTCTCTTCTCACTGCAAGAAACTGATGGCTTCCGGGCAGCAAGAACGAGCGGTTCCAGAAGCCGATCAGCTAGAAAACGAACTGAGGGAACCGCAACACCATCCCCTATCACCTTAAAAGCATGATGATAGATTTCAGGTAGAGTGTAGGTATGGTCCAACCCCATTAATGCCGCTGCTTCACTAACGAAAAGAAGGCGAGTTCTAACCTGACCTTTTCCCGCCACAATAATTCTTGGCCTGGAAGCCCCTCCTCTTGGCGTTCTTAGACAACCCAAAACAGGAGAAAAAGTTACTTCCGCACGTTGCTTATTTGCACCTCCTTCTCGACGCATTCGTAAATAAAGACTACCAACAGAAAAATCTTCTGCATTTTTCGCCTCCTCAAGACGAGCCAAATGAAGAGGCGTCATCATATTTATAAAGCGCTGGGTCTCCTCTGGCGTATGCCATTCAGCATCATTGAGCCGAATAAGATCTTCTAGCGCATTTTCCTTAAGTAGAGGAGCAGGCCCCAAGTCCCACCAAATCCAATCTTCATGCGCTTTACTGGGCAAATACTTATACGCACGAAGTAATGTCGGGGCGTGCCAAGAATCTGTCGCCATCCCGCTCGAGAGCTTAAACGGAATTTCAATATCCTTCCGTACTGCAATTATAAATACTCGCGGACGTGATTGAGGCAAGAATTTTTTAGCATCAATAATGACAGCACCGTAACGATACTTCATTTCGCCAAGCCTTAAACATATAGCCGCAAAATCACGACCTTGCTCAAGAGTGAGCAATCCAACCACATTTTCTAACACTAGAAGATGCGGCTGTCTCGACTCTAGGCGCAGATCATCAATCAGGTCAAGAAACGGCCAAAGCGCACCCGACCTCGTAAACTCTTCGGTACCGCTCTCCCCCATCCCTAAGCCATTTCCAGCAACGGACAAATCCTGACATGGAAATGATGCCCATGCTAAATCACCACACCCTTTAAGGTCTGTCACGTTGACTTCTCGAATGTCGCGACTGTCGAAGTGTTCCGCACCCCAGTTTCTGATATATGTTGAGGCTTTGATGACATCCATATCGTTAGCAAATAAACATTGCCAACGATCACCAAGCCCAGCCCTGGCCATACCACCGCCCGCAAAAAACTCAAAAAAACTATAATTATTTTCCATTTATCCTTACAGCCCAAAACCTAACCAAAGACCAGCCCAACGCTCTTCAACCCGAGTCACAAGCAGAAATTAACACACAAGAAATATAATTATTTAAATCCTAACTAGGAAATAAAGTGAAGCGCACAGAGGTAATGATGGCTATCAAATCTAGAGGTACTGCCCCCGAGCCCATAGTAAGAAAGCGCGTTCGCGCCCTCGGCTTTCGTTTTAGGCTTCATAGACGAGACCTCCCCGGTAAGCCTGATTTAGCATTTCATTGGGCACCACAAGGTAATATTCGTCCACGGCCGCTTTTGGCATAGACATGATTGCCCGCGATGAGCTCGTGAGCCGAAATCGAAGGCAGAATACTGGCACTCCCAAATCACCCGCAACCATGAAGGGTTCTACCCCCGGCCCCCTAACAGCCGCCAAGCCTAACCATTAAGCCCCGCTGGGAGCAGATTACTCCGCGTTGGGTCGGTAGCAGCCTGCCCCAACGTCGGTTCCGGCCGATCTGAAGGGGATTTTGGTTCATTGGTCATGGACTCACCAATGTCTGAATCGCCCTTGGTTTTCCCATACCCAGAATGGCCGCTTCTGTTCGACTGCACCCTATTGCGCCCTCGGTTTAGCTCCCACAAAGCGGCCATTCGATCAAAAAAAATCTCAGTCACACATCACCGCAATGACATCCCCACCATGGAGTCTTCGACCATGTCATTGCACTGCCCGAGCTGCGGCTCTCCTCAGGTCTCCACGCACCTCACTGCCATGCGGATTGCTGCCTTCATCGGCATGCTGGGCGGTGCGCTTCGAGGTGCCGGCACCATCCTGCTCACTGGCCCTACTGCTACCAGTAGCGATCTCGCCAAGCCTCCCAACGTAAACCTCAATGCCCTGTCATCGGCCATTCTCAACGGCCTGGTTGGTGCTGCAGGTGGTTGTGCGATGGGGGCTCAGCTTGGCGAAAAACTCGACCGTCATGTGCTGGCCCACAACCTCTGCCTGAGCTGCGGTCACCGCTTCAATCAGCCGGTCTGATCCGGCTGCCCTTCTCTCTCATTCATCTCTAAATGCCGGTGCTGCGCCTTGCGCAGCGCTTTATGCCGGCTATTGCTCAAAGGAAATTCATCATGGCTCATCAACTCGAACAAATGGCCTACGTCGGCGCTACCCCCTGGCATGGCCTGGGCAACAACCTGCCTCGCAAGCAACCTATCGAGGTCTGGCAGCGCGAAGCTGGTATGGACTGGCAAATCCAGGAGTCGCCGGTGCATTTCAAATCGGATGCTGTCGGTCACCTGGGCGCGATTCATTCCTTTCCAGAGCAGAAGGTGCTCTACCGCTCCGATACCAAGGCTCCACTGTCGGTGGTTTCCAACCGCTACCACACCGTGCAACCGCGCGAGGTGCTGGAGTTCTATCGCGATCTGACCGAGGTCTCCGGCTATGAGCTGGAGACGGCAGGCGTGCTCAAGGGTGGTCGCAAGTTCTGGGCGCTGGCGCGTACCGGACAAGGCACGTCGATCAAGGGCAACGATCAGGTCAACGGCTATTTGCTTCTGGCGACGTCCTGTGACGGCACCCTGGCCACCACGGCAACACCGACCACTGTGCGCGTGGTGTGCAACAACACCCTGACGGTGGCCCTGGACGGCAACAGCCGTGCGATCAAGGTACCGCATAACACCCGCTTCGACTCGAAGGTGGTGAAGAAGCAACTCGGCATCGCCGTCTCGCAATGGGACGACTTCATGTACCGCATGCGCGCACTGGCTGAGCGCAAGGTTCAATGGCATGAGGCCTTGGGCTTCTTCATGAACGTGCTATGCGAGGTCAGCCCGACCGGACAATTGCCCGAGCAGTTGCCCAACGAACGCGCTTTGCGCCGCGTGCAGGAACTGTACGAAGGGCGTGGACGTGGCTCGGATCTGGAGTCGGCTTGCGGCACTGCCTGGGGTCTGCTCAACGCGGTGACAGAGTACGTCGACCATGAGCGTCGTGCTCGCAGCACTGAGTACCGCCTCGACTCGGCCTGGTTTGGCCAAGGTGCACAGGTCAAGCAACGCGCTTTGGATGCGGCCCTGCAAATGGTCGCCTGATCACTCTTCATACATTTCATCCACTCCATAACGCCCGGTCAGTTCAGCGCTGATCGGGCGTTTTTGTGTCCGCGAGGTGAACACCATGAAAGCAACGTCATTGAATGGCAGCACCAGCAAGAAACGCCCTGCCCTTCGCCTGGTCAGCACCAAGGAGCTGCCGCGCGAGGACTGGCTGCAGATCCGCAAGCAAGGTATCGGCAGTTCAGATGCCGCAGCGGCGGTCGGCCTGAATCCCTACAAATCCCAGTTGGAGCTGTGGCTGGAGAAAACCGGCCGCGACAGCAACCTGCCGAAGACCGACCCGCACGACGAAGAAAGCCCGGCGTACTGGGGTAACGTGCTGGAGCCCATCGTGGCCTGGCATTACAGCAAGCGCACGAAGCACAAGGTACGTCGCATCAACGCCGTGCTGCAGCATCCCAATCCGGATTTGCCCTGGATGCTGGCCAACATTGATCGCGAGGTGATTGGCACGGACGAGGTGCAGATCCTCGAATGCAAGACAGCCGGCATAAACGGGGCCCGCCTCTGGAAAGAAGGCGTCCCTGAATATGTGCAGTTGCAGGTGATGCACCAGCTCGCCGTGACCGGCAAGCAGGCGGCCGATGTGGCGGTGTTGCTCGGTGGCCAGACGCTGGAAATCCATCGCATCGAACGGGACGAGCAGATGATCGCTCGTCTGATCGAGTTGGAGCGCCGTTTCTGGCAGTACGTCGAAACGGATACGCCACCGCCTGCCGACGGCAGTGCCTCGGCAGAGCTGGCGCTGCGTTGCCTGTATCCGCAGGACAACGGCCAGGTCGTCGACTTCAGCGGCAATGCCGGTCTGGCGGCTGCCTTCCTGGAGCTGAAGGCTGTGCGTCAATCGATCTCCGAGAAAGAAAAGCGCGAAGCCGAGCTCAAGCAAATGCTGCAGCAAGCCATGGGTGAATCCACCCGTGCCGAGTTCTCCAGCGGCTACGTGAGCTGGCGCAAAGCCAAGGACAGCACCGTGCTCGATGTCGAGCGCCTGCTCCAGGAAAAGCCCTACCTGCAGGCCCGCTATCCGAAGCTCAAAGAAGGCAGCCGGCGCTTTCTGATCGGCTGATCACCCTCTTCTACTCCATCCCTCCCCTTGGCCAGTCCATGCAGTTCGCGCTGCTGGCTGGCCCTTTTTATTTCAAGGAGCGCCATCATGCTCAAAGGTCTGGCAATTACCCCGCCCGTGCTCGGGCGCATCTCCATCGGCAAGGTCGTCGAGAAGAACGGCAAGCGGCTGCCGGAGAAAGACGATCAATTCACCATCACCTCTCAGGTACAAGGCAAGGACGGTTGGTTACTCCACCCGCTCAATGACGAACTGCGTCAGGGCAAAGACGACAAGCTGCGCAGCATCCCGGTGCGCTTGTTGTTCAACGAGCCAGAGCTGAACTTCCGCGCCGACTACACCTTGTTTGATCGGCAGAACGGTCGACCGGTGTGTGTCGGTAATGGTGAGACCTGCAAGCGCATCGGTAAGGACGGCGTTCAATCGCTGCCCTGCCCGTCACCCGATGCCTGTCCTCTGGCCAAGGGCAACGCCTGCAAGCCCTACGGACGAATGAATGTGGTGATTGGCGATGAGGATGCCCTGGGCAGCTTCGTGTTTCGCACCACGGGCTTCAACAGTATCCGCACGCTTATAGCCCGGCTGCAGTACTTCCGGGCCATCTCGGGTGATCGCCTCGCGTGCCTGCCGCTGGAGCTGCGTCTACGTGGCAAATCCACCCGGCAGAGCCATGGCACGCCGATCTTTTACGTCGATCTGACGCTGCGCAGCGGCATGACCGTGGAGCAGGCGTTACTCACTGCGCGTGAGCTGGATGAGGCGCGTCAGACGGCTGGTTTTGATCAAGCCGCGCTGGATGCCACCGCGCGTGTCGGTCTGGGCAACGGCATCTTCGAGGACGACGGCGAGGACAGCAGCGCCATTGCTGAAGAGCTCTTTCCGGACGGTCAGCCCGCCGCGTCGAAACCCGACAGCACCGTTCACACCCAGTCACTCGCTGAGAAACTCGAAGCCCAATCCCAACAGCTCGAACCTTCTGCCTAACCAAGGGCGGGCCGAATCGGCTCGCCATCCGGAGACACACCATGAAATTTCACAAACTCAGGGCCGGTGAAGTCGCCGGCAGTTACCTAGTGGATACACCCGTCAGCGAAACCGACATCCTGCGCATGGCCCAGCAGTTGGCCACTCACCGACTGAGTAAGGGCCGCGCGCTCACCGAGCCAAACAAAGTCAGGGAGCACCTGCAAGTGCTGCTGCAGGATCTACCGCACGAAGTCTTCGCGGTGCTACTGCTCGACAGTAAACACCGTGTGATCAGCTTCGAGGAGCTGTTTCGCGGCACCCTCGATGCCGCCAGCGTCTATCCGCGCGAAGTGGTCAAGACAGTGCTCGCGCACAACGCCGCTGCCGTGATCCTGGTGCACAACCACCCTTCGGGTGATCCCTCTCCCAGCCAGGCAGATCTGCGTCTAACGCAGACACTGAAGAACGCCTTGGCCATGGTCGGCACCACAACGCTGGATCATTTCATCGTTGGTCACGAGGGAATCACTTCTCTCGCTGAACTAGGCCATCTGTAGCGGCACACCGCTGCGCCGTTCTCACCCTATCCCATCCTGATAACGGGACGGTTTGCCGTCTCAGGAGAGACCTATGTCCACACGTTGCTTGATCTGCGATTCGTCCGCCGTCGTTTCGGCTGATGCAGTCAAAGCAGTTGTCTTGCTCATCAGCACACTGCACGGTTTTCTGCGAGCCGCGCGCCAACTTCAACCTGCAGATGCCTCTTCAGGCGATACGACCAGTATGGAAAACGTATTCACCCTGCTCGCCAATGGCGTGAAAGCGTCAGAACAGAAATGGACTGAAAACCAGACCTTTCTGAAGGACATGCAACACTTTCAGTTCAGGCAGTACGGCTGCTTATGTCTACGCTGCGGCGCACTGTTCGATGAAAACGCCGAAGCCTGAAACCAGCGCGCTCAACCCTTGCCGAGCCGCTGGCTCAAACGCTCGACCAGTTCAAGGACGAGCTGGCGATCATCAGCACTCAGTTGATTGAGCATCTGGCTGATACGCACTGCCTGGTCCTCGGAACGCGTGCTTGTCTGCGTCAACAAATCCGCTGCTTCACAAGCAAAAATCTCCGCGAATTGCATCAGTCGCTCGATGTTGGGCATCACCACACCACGCTCGATGCGTGACACCGCCTCGCTTCCAATCCCCAAGTGCTCAGCAACTTGCTCCTGGCTCAGCCCAGCACGTATTCGCTGCTTGGCAATTGCCTTACCCACCAGTTGAGTCAGGTTTGTTTGTTCAGATGTAGGCATGAAACCTCCAGGTCAACCTGAATGGTCGAGTGCCATCCTCTTGACATGAAGGTCTTCAAAGGTTGTCATTCACCTTTAAAGGTAGATTTATATCCAATAAAGTGGTTTCTGTTTCAGTCGCCACACACCTGCAGAGTATCGAAGCAATGACAAAGCTGACGTTCGACGACCTGGCCACCGCCAAACTTCCTCAACTCATCAGCAGCAAGGAGTCCTTCGAGGTCGTAGGCCTCGGCGGCAAGTTGCTCGAAGCCGTTCGCCTGGTCGAAAGCAAGATTGAGGTCACTGGGCTGACCTGCCGCGTTTACACAGCCGGTCGAATTGGCCTGGCAGCAGGCAGTTTCGCAGGGGGCGTTACGGGTGCTTTGGGATTGCTCACGGCCACCGGCATTGCCATGCACAACCTGCTGACACTCAGCCCGGACTACGTGATCGAGAAGTATCCGACCTACAACCGGATCGTCGTTCGCTACAAGAAAAAGAAGAAGTAACGCCAGTACGGCAAATCACCTCACGCCCATACCTGGGCAACTCCCACCATACGAAAGGACTTCGATCATGATCATGACCGGAAAGACCGCCCTGTATCTCGGCGCTGCTGCTGCGCTCTCTACTACCGTTGCTGTTGGCTACTTTGCTATGGCCCAAGACAGCCAAGGCCCCTATGTAGAAGGAGAAAACGTCTATGTCTGCCCGACTGTACTCGACAAGAATCGCTTCTTCGACTGCCGCGTGGCTGGCGAACGCACTCCACGGTTCAAACAGTTACCGTTTATTGACAATGAAACCGGTGAACGCTTCCTGAAAACAGTCCATGCCTACTTCCCTGTGAATTGTGGGCAGTATGGCTGCGCTGTCATCAACAACTGGGATGGCTTCAAGCAAGGGACGCTGGTCGGGCAAGGCGTCTACGGAAGGTACCTAATGGACTCAGGTTGGTACCTGGATTTCGACAGTAGCGGAAAAACCACGGCTTACCGCAGCGATGTAGGCCCTCAGCAAGGTCATGCACTCTACACAAAGAGCAGCTCCAACCATGCCTCAGGCTATGGCACCGAGGCTTGCTTTGATGCCATGGTTACAGAAATCCAAGAGGAAAATCCAAATTTCCCTATCAGCTTCGACATGATGAATGAGATGCGGGCAGAGTGCGGTCTGCCTCCAGAGGAATGATTACAGTCCGCTCACCAAGAGATCCCGCACTGAGCTGTGCGGGATCTTTTTATTTTTGGCCATACCTGAGTTAGCTGTAGTGCGGTCGCGTACCCCAGCGACTTCTCTAGAATGCCTTTCTTACCAGCCTATTTGAAAGGCTTTTCCTTGACATTTGCCATAGCTCAGGTCAGCCCTGGCAGCTCGCCTCGGCGAGAGTCAGAGCCTTTCTGTGGTCGATGTAATCGGCGGGATTATAGGGTTTGGCGCTGATTGTGAATTTTGAGCCGCCTTCAAAATCATCGTTCTGCCGTACCGTGACCGCCCAGGTGGCCCCGGCATACTCTGTGACCATCCCGAAATAATGGCCGTTGAGGTCGCTGTATTCGTTCAGGGACGAATACAGGTAGGCCAGAGCACCGTACCAGTTGTCTTTCTCCGTGATGGCACGGCTGACCGCCTTGCCGACATCCGCATCCGCCCCAAACAGGCCGGATGTGCTGATATCCAACTTGCCTTTCGCCTCCAGCACAACCACGGGGAACGGGATGGGCTCCCGGCTCACCAGCCGGGTTGTTTTGCAGTCATAGGCACATTGGCCGGACTGGACGTATTTGTCTGCGTAAATGACCGCGCCGTTGCCAAAATCCGTTTTGTAGATGCTCGTCATTTTCTGGTATCCGAAATAAGCGATAGGGGCGAGGATCAGCACGGCCAATGCGGCCAGCACCTTAATCTTGCGGGAGGAAGTCAAAGAAGCCTCCGGGGGACAGAAGTGGAGTGTCGCCGATCCTGGGGATTGGAATCATGTTTCGTCCTTGAGAAAACTGGCCTTTTATCAGGTGTTCAGAATACAGCGACCGACTACTAACCGCGCTGAACAGCTGCACAAAACACCTGCTCAAAGCAATGCAGATACTGGACTACTGCCGCGCCGGTAGTCATCCCCAGCCTGTACCGGGAAATTTCTATTGGAATGGGGGTAGTCCAGCAAAAACGGACGCTCAACAGCAAAGCTCACTTATGTGAATAGAGCCAAGCGGAATTAGCTTCAAGTGCAGTGAGTGGCTAGAAGCAATCCCATCGCGAAGTCCGTAGCTAAGCCGTGGGCCCGCTGGAAGCTGGATCGTCAGCTTGAGCGTCTTGTTGGCTTTGTATTGGCTTGTCAGACCGAAAATATGCCCGATTTGAAAATACAGTGAGCATAACGAGCAACATTGAGCAGAACAGCAGTCCAAAGCGAACCCATGTAATTGTTACAGGGGCTGCTACCAGATCGAACATCGTAGCCTCAAGGAAGCGGTCTAGCTTGCTGATAATGTAACCTGAGACGAATGCTGACACCGCTTGGCCTATTGAGGAAAACCTCTCCGCTTCCTTATCTGTATAAGGCGCAAAAAACATCCCCAGCGCCCACCCAATGAGTGCCCCAAGAATTGCAAGTAGAGCGTTAAAAACCTGCTGAAGCGGATCGCCGGAGCTGACTGCAAAACAAAGCCACCCAATTGCGATGCCAAAAATTACGGCAAAGACGTTCGTAAAGATGACGGAAAATGGGTAGTTTCCAAAAAACCTCTGAAGTCCTTCCAAAATTTTGTCCATCGCTACTCCTCGCTTCAGCCCCAACACCAGCCATGAGCCGCGGACTTCAGGGCTTGGTTAGGCGCCAATATTGGCTCTGTCCATAACAGCAGGCCCGCAGCGTGCAAGCCCCCACTTGAATTCCCGATCCCTCATCTTGCGATCGAGGGCAAGGAAGATGATCCCGTACGCGCCCATCGTCTGGGATAAGAACAATCGTGGTACGGAAGGCTTCGTGAATCGTACACAGCGCCTATATAAGGGTCGACTTGGGCTTCGATGGATTAGAGTAGCTTGATCATGTCGAGCGCCCTATCTACGAGCGTAAGAAACTTTCCGACGGCCTTAACCAACATCTTCACCTGCACTATGTCCTTGATCGCCTCGTCCAAATCGGTACTGACCTCTATGACGGTTCCGATCCGCCTGTCGATAGTTGCCGTTGTTCCCTTGAACAGCAGGCGCCCGGCCATCATCACGCGAAAGTTCAGCTCCTCCATCTCCCGAAGGATGTCCTCGGCCTCGTCGGGGTCGCTTGTATTGCCGAGGCGCTTCGCGAGATTCTGATGGGTTTCGATTAGTTGTTGGTGAAGCTTCTTGATTTCCAAGTTCATATCGTATCTCCGCTAGTCAAGCCTCCTTCGCGGCGCTCGCGAAGAACCTTGAGCTGCTCCTGATAGGCCTTGTACTCGTCCTGGATGAGCTGAAGAAAAGTCTCCGCAGATCCTCGTCGGCCGTGGGCAAGATCCTGATGGGCCTTTGCCAGCGCTGCGAGCGAGAGGCGAAGCGAATCGAGCAGCCGATCCTGCACGTCGCGCTCGTCTAGCGCCTCGACGTAGCGAAGGACGGCAGCACGCTTGGCGTCGTCGCTGGAGGCACGGCGGAAGTCCCTGAGATCGATGCGAGCCAGCACCTGTGTCCAGGACGTCCTCACGGTGCCCCTCACTCCGGCCTGGGAATCTGCTCCGATGGCCTCCATCATTGCGCTGAAGACTTCCTGTATAGCGGGGTCTGCCTTGCGGATCGCTTCGAGAGCGTCGTGCTCCGTCTTAATCTTGACCAAGAACCCACCCAAGTTCGTGAACGCGGCGGAGATCCCGGCCGGGAGCTGTTCCTCACGCAGAGCCTCGATCTTCTCACCGAGCGCCGAAAGTTCCCCTTCGACGCCGGTGCGCTGATTCGGATTGAGCAGCCGTTCGATCTTCTCTGCATAAGAGTCAATGAGGGCGAACGCACGATCCCACTTCGTGAGATCGGCCGATGCCAGAGCCTCAAAGAACAACTCCTCAGTGAGGGCTTTCTCCTTCACTGCTCGCTCGATCTGCTGACGGCGAAGGAAGCTATTGACGTCCACAAACGCGGCTGACGTCTGCTGGTCTACCGTTACTACCCCATGTCGGAACGGTGGGATCGCGTCTCTAGATGGGGCCGTCGTACAGCCAGCGAGGATGAGCAGCACAGCGCCGAGGGCGAGCAAGTGCACGACACCATCGCGTGTTCGGATAAGTCTGTGGCTATTGGTCATGATTTCGCCTCCGATGCGGTGATCTCTGCGCCCTAAGTAGGGGGCTAGACACATGGCGATTCTCCTGAGGGCTAGTGATCGCCAGACCGCTACAGGCTCTTGCTGAAACAAGAGAGCCTGTCCTTGGCTGTTGATATCAGGATGATGTCTTTTCATGCAGCAAAGCTTATTTTCGGCAGCACGCAAGCAAGCTAAGCGCATTTCGTCGAGCAAATGCCTGCGCCAGCATGAAAGTGAACAAATCTCCAACAAAAACCATCGCAGCAGATGCTACTTGGCTATCGGAGCACAGCCTGTCCTTTGCGCAGACACTTCGCCCCTTTCGGCCGAAGGCTAAGCCGCTGGGACCGCTTGACCAGGTACTTCATCGCGTAATGCACATTGCCGCGAGCCTGCTCGTCGCGACGGCGGATCATCCCAATACCGCATTTATCACCGTACTGATCTTTGTCTTGATTGCAGTTGTTGTAGCTACCCCTGCCACAGGTGATCTGCTCCCACAAAGCACCTATCTGCTGCGCCGTGTAGATATCACCCCGCACCATCGCGCCATTGAAGAAGAAGGCCGCATGGATGTGGTAGCCACGGCTCTCTCCCTCTTCAACACGGCAGATGTAACCAGTCTCATGCTCGAAGATCGGATTGCGCTCACGCGACCGGATCAGTCGTTGCAGATCCGCGAACACATGCTCAACCCGCAGCCTTGCCTGAGCCGCGGAGCAGTAATACAGATCGACCCTGACCACCAGGGTCGTGGCGTAACGATCCAGCACTCGGTCGACGTATTCAGCCACTTCACGAGACTGCTGGCGCGACTGATACGCCGCATCGTCCCGACGACGACGGTAGCAGTGCTCACGAGTCCGGTGGCGGATACGCTCAGCCAGACAGTTGAGCGTGTCGCTGTAGTCACGGTACCGGGACGTTTCTTCATCGAAAGAAACGATCCCAACCAGTGGACTGTGTTCCACACCGACGTCGTAGCATGCCTGTTGGAACAGTCGCAGGTACGGCCCGTAGTGGTAGTCATCGCTATGGCTGACCAACTCCAGCATCTGACCGATGTTCTCGAAGTACCGGGCGAGCTTGGTACGCTTGACCGTGCCGTTCGCAGTCACCGACTGTACGGGCCCTTCGCTGCGTTCTACCGCGCAAACCAGGTCTTCAATCTGGAGTGCGATAGCGGACTGAGAGAGGGTTTTGGATGTGTGACGATGGTTCATGGTGTTGCACCTGGGTTGTGAGTACATATCAGGTGCAAGGTCTGTATTCTTTTACGGTTTAAAGCCTGAAAGTGCTGTTGCTGTGTGATCAGCAACAGCGTCCTGTCATGTCCATCTGCAGCTAGCGCTGATAGCTACGGGTCATGGGATGATGGGTATGGTTGATTAGGTATATAACTAGAACCAGCATCCCTCAGATCTGTTAGGCATCGACCAGCCTGGAAACCTGAGGAAGGATTCCCCCAGCGGCCGAGGGAAATTAGGCGCTGGACATAAAGGGAGTTATATGAGAACAACTGCCCATCTCGACATAAAGACCACGACCAGTAAGGTCGTGGTCTTTATGTCACTGACTAGCCTGATCTCGCTCCTTGATACGATCCAAGATCCACTCTTGGACTTCACTCTCAAGAAAGCCGATTGACCTATCGCCCAGCGATACCGACATTGGGAACCGCCCTTCTGCGAGATACTTATAGATCGTCGACCGGGCAAGACCAGTCAAATGGGTGACTTCTTTAAGACGGATGATCCTCATGAACGAGCTCCCGTATTACGTTCAGAGGATTGGCAGGACTTGTAAAAAAGTAATGACGCCAGCACCTGCCACCGCCGTTGCAGGGGACAGCTAGACATCCTCGCCATTCGGCTCTATAGTCGCCAGCGTTGTCTCTACCGACACCCAATGAGCAACACTCGTAACAAGAAGAGTGGTTTGACCGCTAAACCTCAGTTCTGGAAGAGCCAGAACATAACAGACGACTTCCAAAGTCATGCTGGCCAACACCACACCTTAGGCAATCCATGTCTCAGGTCTCCTCAACGGAACCTGGACATGTGCAATCGATACGGTTCGAGCTCTTACTGCAAGAGCCAATTGCCCCGCATCGATACGCTGCGTTAGGGCCTTTCCCCACCGTTCTCGGTGAATTCAAGGCTGAACATTCTTCTGGCCACGGGCTAGACGTCTCCTAGGAACAACCCTAGGACTAACGTAAAATTGACCAAGGTGACACCTATGAAAAAGACCGACATATTCAAACTTGGAATAAATAATAAAATTCTAATTCCAAATGAGAACAAGCCAGCCTCCCTCGGCATCGATTTCGACGATGAAGAGGGCGAGGCAATTGTGCTCAAAATCCATGAAAGCGATATCGAAGAGTTGTTTAAAGAGCGAAAAATTAACACTCGCTTCTACAACTTTGTCTGGCTCTATCTCTTCTTTAATGAGGATGCTGACTTTGAAGAGGGAAGTATCGGGGTTAAAGATGCCACCTTTGCTGACATCGAATACTTTTTTGATAAAGAGTGCAGCGACCGTGAGGCCAAAAAACTTGCACGGCGGATCCGAGAAGAATTCGTAAATCAGTGCATTCCCACTGAAACTCTTAATTGGGTATCCCATTCCGCCAGGGTAACTAATTGGTTTAAAGGAAAAATTATCATCCTTGACCGGGACAACATCCATAAATTCATCAACCTTAACGGGCTCCCCCTCATCCAAGCGATTATTGATCAATGGGAAGCGCGCTCTTCTTATAAGATTGATTTCATCAGCGATCTTCAGAAAAAATGGGAGACATATATTAAGTCTGACCATGAACTTCGCTGGCTTGAAGATACTAAACATGCAAAGACACGACGCAACTTGGTGTGGAATGAAATCTGTGCAAAATATGGCAGTAAGTTCAACGTAGATCACGTACCTAAATCCCACCAAGACATCCTCGAGATCTTTGACCAGCTTGCAGATGAAGGAATTTCCAAAAAGGAATTCATTCGGAGCTTGCAGCTTAAACAGTCCAAGCAGAAAAATGCCGATAACGGCAGGAAGCCCAAAAACCTGGACATCCTTCTCAAAAATCATTTGAAGCTCAAAGAGCTGGCAACGATCTGGGAAGTAACTGAGCGCGAGACCATGGATAGGCTTATCGCTGATGGCTTCGAGAAGGAGCTTGGGAAAGGAGCCCCCTCTGAGGACTGAGCACGCACGCAAATGAAAAGCCCCGCATCGAATGACCCGATGCGGGGCTTTTGTCTCGAGGGCAAGCACTGTCATCCCGGCCTACGACCTCAATACCTGCTGGAACCCAAAGGGCTAAGCTTGGTATTCCAAAATGCATTCCATGAACAATTTTAACCGATATATTTCCTTTTAAATCAAAAGGATACTAAATCGTTTCAGATTACCCCGGCCCACCAAATAAACCCCTGATTTTCCTAGAGAAAGTCAGGGGTTTTTCTTTGGGGTGTCGAAAAGGTGTCGAAGCGTTAAGCCTGCTGGAGAAGATCGCTTTCGATGTCTGAAAAATTACTGATCTTCACTGAGCCATCGGGAAACCGGGCAATGACATCCAACTGACCACCCATAGCTTCGATGTGGCTACGCAAAGTGGAAATGTACATGTCAGTACGCTTTTCCATCTTGGCGATGGATGGTTGCTGTACATGCAACACCTCAGCCAGCACCTTCTGTGACAACCCACGAGCCTGGCGCAGCTCATGAAGCGGCATCTCTGCAAGCAGCTCCTGGGCTTTGGCCTCTACCCTGGCCTGAGCCTCAGGCGCCATTTTTGCGCGTAGCTCTGCAAATTTCTTAGCCATCTATCAAGCCCTCCTTTCGAAGCTGTTCCAGATGTTCGTCATACAGTCGATCAGACAGCGGAACGTTGATGTCATACCAACGATCATCACCAGTCTTGTCGCCACCGATCAGCAAAATAGCCGAGCGCCTGGGATCGAATGCATACAGGGTTCTGTAGGGTCGCCCTTCGTGCTGCGTCCTCAGCTCCCGCATGTGGCTGTGACGAGAACCATTGATTCCGCTGCTGTGTGGAAAGCCGAGTGACGGGCCTCGCTCCTCCAAAAGCTGGACTGACACCGCGACGGACTCCTGCTCCTCAGCAGACAAGCTTTCCCACCACTCACCGAATTCGTCGGTGTATTCAATATCCCAAGTCATGGAGAAAATATAACCTCAAAGGAATATTCCATCAATGGAATATCTGAATCATAGAGACGAGAGCGGGCCAAAGCGTACCGCATCCAGCAGATGATCCGGCGCCAGGTGCGCGTAACGCATGGTCATGGCCAGACTGGAGTGACCCAGGATTTTCTGCAGGGTGAGGATGTTCCCGCCGTTCTGGATGAAGTGGCTGGCGAAGGTGTGGCGCAGGGAGTGAGCGGCCTGGCCTTTCGGTAGGCGGATGGTCGTCCTGGCCAGGGCGCGGCGGAACGAGGTGATAGCCAAGTTTGGCTGGCCGTGCTTCTTCCAGTGCTTGACGATCTTGGCTTCAAGCTCTGCAGTGATGGGCACCGAACGAACCTTGCCGTTCTTGGTTCCGCTGAAGGTGATCACGCCATTACGCAGGCCGGTCGGTTTCAGCTTCTCAGCCTCTGACCATCGAGCACCGGTGGCCAGACAGATCAACGCGATTATCTCGACGTGCGGGTTATCACAGCCGCGCCGGATCTCTTCCAGCAGCTCGGCGATCTGTTCGGTGGTCAGCCAGGACAACTCCCGTTCCTGCACCTTGAGCGGCTTCACCAGGGCGAGCGGATTGGCGTAGTCGATCACACCCAAACCACGTAGCTCGTTGTAGACCGCACGCAGGTAGCCCAGCTCGTTGTTCAACGTCTTGGGTGAGGCGCCCTCCCCTAACCTGATTCGACGATCCTGGGCGTAGGTTTGCGGGTCGAGCTTGGCGCCCTGGGGATTGCGCAGGCGCTTGGCCAGAGCATCGAGCTTGCTACGGCGGCGTTCACCATCGCGCAGGGAATGCCCGTGCAGATCGAACCAGAGGCCAACCAGCTCGGCGAGGGTGCGACGGTCTTTCGGCCTGGGCGACCAATCCGGATTCTCGACGACCTTGGCCCTGCAGGATGCTTCGAAGCGCTGGGCTTCGCCCTTGGTCTTGAACGTCTTGCGGAAGCGTTTGCCCTTGATGGGCTCCACGTCGACTTTCCAGCGGCCATCCGGTAGCTGATCGATAGCCATCAGACGGCACGCCCCCACCGGACGTAGCGTTCTTCCAGGATGCCTTTGATGTGCTTGTACAGTGCGTCTTCATCCATGCCTTTGGCGGCATAGTGGTCGCGGATCACCGGCCAGCACTCCCAATCCTTGAGCCGATGAAATGCCCTTCTAGCGCCCACTCGCTCCCGTGCCAGCAGGCTTACGAAGTTTCCCAGGAACAGTTCCACGTTCTTGCCCGAGAAGCCACGCGCCGTCTTGTGATAGCGCTTGTACTCGGTTTCATCGAGCAGGGAATCGACGGGCAGATCGACGCGCACGTCGTCACGGATCAGCGTCCAGATCGGTTCGAAGTATCTAGGGCGGGCAATGAGCTTGAACTGGCTCAGGCCATAGCGCCACAGGCCGTCCAGATGCCGGGAGAAAGCAGCGAAGGTGCACGTCTCGATAGTCTGGCCACTCAGCAGGTCTACCGAGCCGCTGGCAAACTGCTGGACGATGGAATGGTGGTAACGCAGCTCTACGCGCCATACATCCTGGGCTGGGTTGTAGTTGTCCGGGTCGGTATCGTCGAAGCTGTCACGGCGACGCCAGACGCTTTCCCAGTAGTCGAGCTTGTCGGTGGCCTTGGCCTGCTCGGTCTTGTTGTAGATGCAGAGCTGCAGGCCGTTGGCGGAGCCGAACATCGAGGTTTCACCGCGGCCATACACGCTCGACTTGGTGGCCCAGTGCAGTTCGTTGATGCCGGACACGTCCCGGTGCGTTCGGGCTCTGCAGTGCATCCTGGCGACCAGATCGGCGGGAGGTGTCCAGCCCTGCAGGTCGAGTGCGAGGTGCACCGCGCATTGGTTGACCTCGATGTTCGTCAGCACCTGGGCGGCGTAGTGATCCAGGCGGGTCTGCAGGCGCTCAGGCGAAAGGCTGTCGATGGCATGGGGCGACACCTCAACCTTGAGGTGCGGGCCGACATTCTCGACCTTGGCGTTGAAGTTCTTCACCAGCAGCACAAAACCCAGGTCAGCGTTCTGCAGCTTGTACTGGTAGCCCGAATCCCGGCTTACCCGACCGGCATGCCAGCGGTCACCCGCGAAATCGACGATGGCGCCGGGCTTGTCGAACAGGCTCAGGATTTCAGGGCGGAGCAGCCCTTTGTAGAGCTGTCTCACCGTATCGACGCCACAGCGCAGCAAGCGGACTTTCGACAGGTCGGTGATACGAGCCGTATTGCGATCAACGAACAGCCGCCCGGTCGGGCTTTCATAGCCATTGTTGTCCAGTCGGATTTGATCTTTTGCCATGCTTCAAAACTCCAACAATGGCCATTACTGGCCGAAATCATTCGTCTCTATCTGACGTGTTACAGGGACGTCAGCGGGCCGGCGGCGCGCACCCGCGCTCGTGCCTCGCACGCAACCCCACCGCCGGCCCGCATCCTTCATCTGTCACTGTCCAGGCATACGGCGAAGGACTTCCTGGGCTCATCATGGCCATCCACCCGTTGCCCCAGGCGGAGAGGATCAGGAACAGGATCAACGCGAGAAAACCCGGCAAGGTGTCGGGCGTAGGCGGTAGGAGGTGCAGGCGGGAACGCCCAGGATCGGGCGTGGAGCTGGTGCGGCGCGCGCGGGCCGAGAGGATCAACACCAAGGGCTTTGCCCTTGTCATCCCACTCTTGCCGCCGAGGGCTCGGGAGTGCGGGGCGGTGAAGCTGCCCCACTCTCCCGTGGTCAGGCTATTCATGATGGTGCGGGGTCAAGGGTGCGCTGCGCCCGTGCTTCCGTTCGCCGGAACGGTGAAGCTGTTCCGACGAGCCGGGAGCGCGGCCCCTGACCCGGCCGAATAGGTCAGGGTCATGCGGCCCAGTACGTTGCCGGAACCATGCCGGTCGCGGTACCGCATCGCCCTGATAGTGCG
>Ga0209699_100055_pt1 | contig 141207 bp, 147 predicted proteins | sample SynthPrep_1_END__FD_187204 | JGI IMG/M metagenome (GOLD analysis project Ga0209699, IMG submission 187204) | Synthetic microbial communities from Ohio, USA - SynthPrep_1_END_DS7_MetaG (SPAdes) (version 2) | ecosystem: Engineered > Bioreactor > Aerobic > Activated sludge | place: USA: Ohio...
CGGCGGACACGGGCGGCCCCAAGCACCTGGCGGCGCTGAAGTCGGTGTACCCGGACACGATCTTCTGCCCCACGGGCGGCGTCACCCAGGACAATATGGGTTCGTACTTCGCCGCTGGCGCCGCCATCGTCGGCATCGGCAGCAATCTCTATGACAAGGCGGCCTTCGCCGCCCGCGACACCGCCGCGCTGGTGGCGCAGATCGTCCACACTCGGGAGGCCGCCCATGGCTGATTTCGATATCGTCGCGCTGGGCGAGCCGCTGGTCGAACTGAACCAGACGCACCAGGACCAGCGCCAGTACCTGCAGGGTTTCGGCGGGGATACGTCCAACGCCGTCGTCGCCGCGGCGAGGCAGGGCGCAAGCTGCGCTTATCTGACGCGCGTCGGCAACGATGCTTTCGGCCAGCAGTTCCTGGACTTGTGGCAGGCCGAGGGCGTGGACACCTCGGGCGTACAGGTGGACGAGCAGGCGCACACCGGCCTTTATTTCGTGCAGCACGGGCCGGACGGCCACGCTTTCAGCTACCTGCGCCGCGGCTCCGCCGCCAGTCTGATGACGCCGGCCAGCCTGGGCTCGGGCCTGATCGAGCGCGCCCGCTACCTGCACGTGTCGGGCATCAGCCTGGCCATCAGCACCAGCGCCTGCGACACCGTGTTCGCTGCCATCGAGCGCGCGCACGCGGCCGGCGTCCAGGTCAGCCTGGATTCGAACTTGCGGCTGCGCCTGTGGCCGATGGACCGCGCCCGCGCCGTGCTGCGCGAAACCATGCGCACGGCCGACCTGTTCCTGCCCAGCATGGACGACATGCAGCATCTGACCGGCAACGACGATCCGGAACGCACGCTGGACTGGATCCGCGACGCCGGCGCTACCGGCGTGGTGGTGCTGAAGCTGGGCAAGGATGGCTCCATCATCGACGACGGCCACCGCCGCGTACCCGTGGCCGCCCTGCGCGTGGCAGCGGTGGACGCGACCGGGGCGGGCGACTGCTTCGCGGGCAGCCTGCTGGCGCGCCGCTGCCAGGGCGATTCCTGGGAAGACGCGGTGCGCTACGCCAATGCCGCGGCGGCCTTGTCCACCCTGGGTTACGGGGCCGTCGATCCGCTGCCGCGCAAGGAACAGGTGCTGGAACGGCTGAAGAGCTTTTCCGGCTGATTGGACGATGTTCTGTCCCGCATTTGACTGTTCCGGGCGCGGACGTGGCGGAAACGCCGCATTTCCACGCTATTGGCGTCGTTAGGGGGTTTTAGGCTAAAATGCCAAGTTACCCGAATTTTCCGCCAGCCCAGTATCCGGTTGTGCGGGCAACATTTCCGCAAATTCAACAGGAGAATCAACATGGCTGAACGCAAACGCGTGCGTCGCAACACCCTGGAACGCCGTTGCCTGGGCAAGGCTTTCAAGCGCTTGTTCGTCAAGTCGCCCAAGGGCGTGTTCAAGATGCTGGAAAAGATCAAGCGCGTCTAATCGACGCGTCGCGCCGGGGCTTGCCCCGGCCTGATCAAAAAAACCCGCAAGGCGCGAGCCAGCGGGTTTTTTTTCGTCTTGTGCCGGCGGGCCTGGCCTACTTCTAGTCCTGGGGCGGACCGAGCTTGGGCCGGATGAAGTCCATGAAGGCCCGGGTCTTGGCGGGCTGGATGCTGGACGGGTACACCACGAAGATCGAGATCGGATCCACCGACCAGCCCGGCAGCACTCGCTTGAGCGAATTGCGCTTGATGATGGGCTCCAGCGCCAGGCAGTGCGGCATGCGTGTGATCGCCAGGTCCAGGCCGGCCAGGGTGCCTGCGATGCTCATATTGTTGGCCGCCAGATGGCCGCTGACCGGCACCCGTTCGCTGACCGCGCCGCGCCGCAGCGTCCAATGCGAATGCGCCTCGTCGATGGTGGTGCGCAGGCATTGGTGCTGGGTGAGGTCCGCCGGCGTCTTGGGTTCGCCATGGCGTTCCAGGTAGCGGTCGGAGGCGTACAGGTAGTTGTCCAGGGAGACCAGTTCCTGCACCACCGCGCCGCTATGCAGGCCGCGGCCGCCGTTGAGGTCGGCGGCGCCCGTCGTCGCCAGCGGGTAGTCGGCGTTGCTGCCGAAGCGCAGCACGATGTCGAACGGCGTGCCCTGCGCGTCGGAAGCCGTCATCATGCTCAGGTCGAACTCGCACTCCACTTCCGGATAGCGGTCGGTGAAGTCATTGATGGTTTCCGGCAGCAGCCAGATCGCCAGGCTGTAGGGCATGGATACCCGCAGGTTGCCTGACGGGCCGCCGGACAGCGATTGCAGCTGCTCATGCGCCAGGCGGGCTTCATCGATCAGGCCCTGGCAGCGGCGCATGTAAGCCGCGCCCGCTTCGGTGAGATCCAGGCGGCGCGTGTTGCGGTTGATCAGCCGCAGGCCGATGGCGCGTTCCAATTCGTTGATGCGGCGCGACAAGGTCGAGGTTGGCATGTCCAGCGCGCGCGCCGCCAGGCTGAAGCTCTTGCGCTTGGCAACCTCCACGAACAAGGCGATGTCATTGAGCTGGACGGTCGAAGCTTCCATAGGCATTCCGGTTTTGGCCGCCCGAGTGTACGCCACTACGGTACGGGTCCCAAGATCGGCGCGGCCGTCGCAAACCCTGCAAACCGGCATTTCTGTCAGATTTGATTGCAAATTTGAGCAGCGCAGGGCAGGTTCGCGCAGACATATCCCCTAAACTTCAGGCGAAAACACCAAAACCAAGACCGCAGCGCTTGCAAGACGCATCGCAAAGGGGCTCAGTGGGCATGACCGATACACCAACTTTTTTCACTGTTTTAACGCCCACCTACAACCGGGCGGGCACGCTGCATCGGGTATATGAATCCCTTTCCCGGCAGACTTTCCGGGATTTCGAATGGGTCGTGGTGGACGACGGTTCCACCGACAACACCCATGAAGCCATCCTGGACTGGCAGGCGCGCGCCGATTTTCCGATCCGCTATTTCTGGCAGAACAACCGCCACAAGAAAACCGCTTTCAACCGTGGCGTGCGCGAGGCGCGCGGCGAACTCATCGTCGGCCTGGACAGCGACGACGAGATGCCGCCCGACGCCCTGGCCACGTTCAAGGAGGCCTGGGACAGCATTCCGCCGGCACGGCGCGAATCCTACGTGGCCGTGACGGGCCTGTGCGCGCGCCCCGACGGCAGCATCGTCGGCGACCGTTATCCGCAAGACGTGTTCGACAGCACGGCCGTGGACGTCTATTTCCGCTATCGCATCAAGGGCGAGAAGTTCGGCTGTATGCGCACCGACATCCTCAGGAAGTATCCCTTCCCCGAGGATGTCGCAGGCTTCGTGCCCGAAAGCCTGGTGTGGTGGGCGATCGCGCGCGCGGGTTATCTCAGCCGCTTCATCAACCGCGTGGTGCGTACCTATCACGACACACCCGGCGGCCTGAGCCAGGGCGCGGTCTCGGTAGGCAACAATGCCCAGGGCCTGTACCTGCTGGCCTGGGACATGCTGCAGCACCATCTGGAATTCTTCCGCTACCGGCCGCGCGAGTTCATCATGGCCGCGGCGCGCTATACCCGCTTCCGGCTGCATCTGAAGCACTCCGGGGTGGCGACGGCGGTGCAGGCCTATAAGCTGACCAATCCGGCGGCGAAGTTCATGGTCGCGGCCATGTGGCCGCTGGGCTATGCCCTGTACCGCCGCGACAGGCGCCGCGGCGTCGCCTAGGGCCTGCCGCGCGGGCAGGCTCCCCAGGCCGTTTCACGCAGGAGCCGCGGCGGACGCCCCGTGCCCCAGTCCTAGATACACCTCGACCACGCGCGGGTCCTGCGCCACCTGGGCGGCCGGGCCTTCCAGCGTGACGGCGCCAGTCTCCAGCACATAGGCGTAATCGGCCACCTGCAGCGCGGCGCGGGCGTTCTGCTCGATCAGCAGGATCGACACGCCCATTTCCCGCAGGCGCGCGACGATGCGGAACACTTCGCGCACGATGCGCGGCGCCAGGCCCAGGCTGGGCTCGTCCAGCATCAGCAGCTTGGGCTTGGCCATCAGCGCGCGGCCCACCGCCAGCATCTGGCGTTCGCCGCCCGACAGCGTGCCCGACAGCTGGGCGCGCCGTTCCCGCAGGCGCGGAAACAGCTCGTAGACCTCGGCCAGCGTCTGGTCCTGGTCGCGCAAGCCGCAGCGGAAACGATGGAACGCGCCCAGCATCAGGTTGTCTTCCACCGTCATCTCGGCGAACAGCTCGCGTTTTTCGGGCACCAGGTTCATGCCTGCGGCCACCATTTCCTCGATTTCGGCGTGTTCCTGAGGCTTGCCGCCAAAGACGATCCGGCCGCTGGACGGCAGCACGCCCATGATGGCGGACAGCAAGGTCGTCTTGCCGGCGCCGTTGGGGCCGATCACGGTCACGATCTGGCCTTCGCCCACCGCCAGGCTGATGCCCGAAATGGCTTCGATCTTGTCGTAGGCCACGCGCAGGTCGCGCACTTCCAGCAAATTCGCGCTCATCATTCCACTCCGCCCAGATAGGCTTCAAGCACCGCAGGGTTGTGCTGGATCTCGGCGGGCAGGCCTTCGGCGATCTTCTCGCCGAAGTCCATGACCACTACGCGGTCCACCAGCCCCATCACGAAGTCCATGTCGTGTTCCACCAGCAGGATGGCCATGCCTTCGGCGCGCAGCTTCTTCAGCAGTTCGGCCAGTTCGCGCTTTTCCTGGTAGCGCAGGCCGGCCGCGGGTTCGTCCAGCAACAGGATGCAGGGGTCGGACGCTAGCGCGCGGGCAATTTCCAGGATGCGCTGCTGTCCCAGGGCCAGGGAGCCCGCCTCATCGTGCAGATGCTTGCCCAGACCCACGCGTTCGACCTGGCGCGCGGCTTCGGCCAGCAGCCGCGCCTCTTCGGCGCGGTCCAGCCGCCAAGCGGCTGGCAGCACGCCGCGGTGGCCGCGCAGGTGGGCGCCGATGGCCACGTTTTCCAGCACGCTCATGCGGCCCAACAGGCGCACGTGCTGGAAGGTGCGCGACAGGCCCAGCCGCGCGATGCGGCGCGCGCCGGCGCCTGCCACGGAATGGCCCAGCAGCGTGACGGTGCCCGAGGTCGGCGTGTCCACGCCCGAAATCTGGTTGAACATGGTGCTCTTGCCCGCGCCGTTGGGCCCAATCAGCGCCAGGATTTCGCCGGCGCGGATTTCCAGGTTCATGGCGTTGTTGGCGACCAGGCCGCCGAACTTGCGGGTCACGTCCACGGCCTTGAGCACCACCTCGCCGCGCGGCGGCATGGGCTTGCGCGGCAGCGGCTCGGCGTTCAGGTCCAGCTTGCGCGGCTGCTTCTTCACCGGCACGCAGCGCGTCAGGACCGGCCATAGGCCGCTGCGGGCGCGGTGCAGCAGCAGCACCATGCCGAAGCCGAACACGATCACTTCAAAGTTGCCGGTTTGGCCCAGCAGCTTGGGCATCCAGTCCTGCAGCCATTGCTTGAGCACGGTGAAGACGCCCGCGCCGACCAGCGCGCCCCAGACCTGTCCCGCGCCGCCGATGACGGTCATGAACAGGTACTCGATGCCCATCTGCAGGCCGAAGGGGTTGGGGTTCACGAAGCGCTGCATGTGCGCATACAGCCAGCCCGAGGCGCAGGCCTGCAGCGCCGCGATGATGAAGATCACCATGCGCGAGCGGGCCGTGTCCACGCCCATGGATTCCGCCATCACGCGCCCGCCCTTGAGCGCGCGGATGGCGCGGCCTTCGCGCGAATCCAGCAGGTTTTGTGTGGACCACACCGCCACCAGCAGGAAGGCCCAGATCAGGTAGTAGATGTTCTCGCCCTGGTTCAGCGTCCAGCCGAACAGGTTGATGGCGGGAATGTCCGGGATGCCGGTATGGCCGCCCAGGCCCTCGACGGAGCCGAAGACGAAGTACAGCGACAGGCCCCAGGCGATCGTGCCCAGCGGCAGGAAATGGCCCGACAGCTTCAGCGTGATCGCGCCCAGCAGGTAGGCGATGACCAGCGTCAGCGCCAGCCCGGCCAGCAGGGTCAGCCAGGGCGAGGCGCCCAGCCATGCCAGCCAGGACGGCAGCGTGTCCGCGCGAGTGGTCAGCAGCGCCGTGGTGTAGGCGCCCACGCCCACGAAGGCGGCCTGCCCGAAGCTCGTCAAGCCGCCGACGCCCGTCAGCAGCACCAGGCCCAGCGCCACCATGGCGTACAGGCCGATATAGTTCAGCAGCGTCACATAGAACGGCGGCAGCACCAGCGGGCCCAGTGCCAGCAGCGCCAGAAATGCGAGGAGGATGTGGCGCGGGTTCATTCGTCTTCTTCCTCGACGTGATGGCTTTTCAGTGAACGCCAGAGCAGCACGGGGATGATCAGCGTGAACACGATGATTTCTTTGTAGGCGCTGGCCCAGAACGAGGAGAAGGCTTCGATCAGGCCGACCAGGATGGCGCCGGCCGCGGCCAGCGGATAGCTCACCAGGCCGCCGATGATGGCGCCCACGAAGCCCTTCAGACTGACCATGAAGCCGGAGTCGAAGTACATGGTGGTGATGGGCGCGATCAGGATGCCCGAGACAGTGCCGATCAGCGCGGCCAGGAAGAACGTGGCCTTGCCGGCGAAGATCGGCGAAATGCCCATCAGCCGCGCGCCCAGCCGGTTGAAGGCGGCCGCGCGCAGGGCCTTGCCGTACATCGAACGTTCGAAGAACTGGTAGAGCACGATGATGAGCAGGGCGGACACCGCCACCACCCACAGCGCCTGGCTGTTGACGTTGAGCGGACCCAGCGCCAGGCTGACGTCGCTGAACGGCGCGGTGCGGGCGCCTTCGGCGCCGAAGGCCAGCAGCCCCAGGCCGACCAGCGCCAGGTGCACGGCGATGGAGACGATCAGCAGCACCAGCGTCGAGGCCGACGCGATGGGCTGGTAGAAGAGGCGGTACAGCTGCGGTCCCATCGGCACCAGCAGCAGCAGCGTCAGCAGCGCCTGCACCGCCATCGGCAGCTGGGCCAGCGGCAGCTTGTAGAACAGCGCGGCCAGCACCAGTGGATAAACCAGCTTGACCGCCATGCGCCAGGCGCCGCGGTTGCGGCCCGGCCGCTTGCGGCGCGCCAGCAGATCGGCGCCGACCTCGGCCAGCGCGAAGGCGAGCAGCAGCCACACCAGCAGCACCGGCTTGCCGGCCTGGAGCGCGGCCATGGTGAGCGCGCCGAACGCGACGAACTCGCCTTGCGGGATGAACAGCACGCGGGTGACGGTAAAGACCAGCAGGATGGACAAGGCCAGCAGCGCATAGATGGCGCCGTTGGTGATGCCGTCCTGCCCGAGTATCAGGGCAATCTGAGCATTCATGCGAAATTCCGGGTAAGACAGACAAGCACGCCAGGCACCTCACCCCCTATCCGCGCGCCCGCCAGGATGCGACGGAGCAGACTCTGCGCACCCTATCGGGATGCCGCGGAGCCGGCTTTGCCGGTCCGCAGGCATGCCCCCCTGGGGGGAAGCGCGCAGCGTTTCGGGGGGGCTACACCTTTACTTCACTAGCGTCCAGGCACCGTCCTTGACGGTGATGAGTTCGCGGCCGCGGTCGTCAAAGCCGCTGTGGTCGGCGGCGCTCATGTTGTAGACGCCCTGGGTGCCGACCAGCTCCTTGGTCTGTTCCAGCGCATCGCGCAGCGCATTGCGGAACTCCTTGGTGCCCGGCTTGCCGGCCTTTTCCGCCAGCGGCACGGCTTTTTCCAGCAGCAGGCCGGCGTCGTAGACGTTGGCGCCGAAGGTAGCGGGCTTGGAGCCGTTGAGCTTTTCGTAGGCGGCGATGTAGTCCGAAGCGACCTTCTTGGACGGGTTGCTGTCGGGCATTTCCGGCAGCACCAGCATCAGGCTGGCGGCCAGCACCGTGCCTTCGACCTTTTTGCCGCCCAGCTTCAGGAAGTCGGGCAGGGCCGCGCCGTGGGTCTGGTAGAACTTGCCCTTGTAGCCCTGATCGAACAGGGTGGTCTGCGGCAGCACGCTGGCGGCGCCGGGGGCGGCCACCAGCACGGCGTCCGGCTTGGCGGCCAGGATCTTCAGCGCCTGGCCCGTGACCGAGCTGTCAAAGCGCAGATAGCGTTCGTTGGCGGCGATCTTGATGCCCTTTTCAGCGGCCAGACCCGAGAAGACCTTGTACCAGTTCTCGCCGTAGGGATCGTTCAGGCCGATGAAGCCGACGGTCTTGATGCCGGTCTTGGCCATGTGGTCGATCAGCGCGCGCGCAATGATGTCGTCGTTCTGGGTGGTCTTGAAGACCCACTTCTTCTGGTCGTTCATGGGCAGCACGACGGCCGCGGTGCCCACCGGCGCCAGCATCGGCACGCCGGCCTCGGCCGCGAACTGGATCACGCCCATGGCGTTGGGCGAACCCGAGGGCCCGATCAGCGCGTCCACGTTCTGTTCCGAAATCAGCTTCTTGAAGGCCGTCACCGAGTTGGTGGAATCGCTGGCGTCATCCAGCGAGATGTATTCCACGGTCAGGTCGCCGATCTTCTTCGGCAGCAGCGGCACGGTGTTCTTCTGGGGAATCCCCACCAGGGCCGTGGGGCCGGTGGACGAGGTGACGACGCCGACCTTGACTTGGGCCAGGGCGGGCAGGGCGAACAGCGCGGCTACCGCGGCGGCAGCGGCCAGGGGGAGTTTCTTCGACAGCATGGCAAAACCTCCGGATAGGGAGCAGGGTGGGGGTGCGGCTGGAAAACGGAGAAAACGGGTACTTCTGTGCTTGCTTGGTTTGCTTTAATACTTGTTGCTTAAACTTTCTGTGCGCAGGCTACGCACTGTAGACCCGGTCCGCAGTGCTTACCTATCCGTCAAAACCCGAAGCGGGCCAGCGGGATGCGCCTTCAGATGGTGATGGAGCTGACGCTGGCGCCGCCGCAGACGAACAGCGTCTGGCCGGTGACGAAGCTGTTGGCGGGATCCGAGAAGAACATGACGGCGCGCGCCACGTCGTCGGAACGGCCCAGGCGCTTGACCGGTATGCCGGCCGCCAATTGCTTTTCGCGCTCGCTGCCGGGCTCGATCACCTCGTAGAACATGTCGGTCTGGATCGGGCCGGGGGCCACCACGTTGACCGTGATGCCATAGGGCGCCAGCTCCAGCGACCAGGTGCGCGCCATGCCCACCATGCCGGCCTTGGTGGCCGAATAGGCGGTGCGGGTCGGCAGGCCCAGGGCGCCGCGCGAGGACATCATCACGATGCGGCCGAACTTGCGTTCCTGCATGCCGGGCAGGGCGGCCTGCACCAGGCTGATGGCCGCGCCCAGGTGGATCTGCGTCAGGCCGTGCAGTTCTTCCTGCGTGACCTGCGGCAGCAGGTTGGGCCAGATGACACCGGCGTTGTGGATAACGTGGCTGATGGGAAACTTGGCGGCGGCTTCGGCGCCGGCCTGCGCGGTGGCCTCGGCGTCCAGCAGGTCCACCTGCACGTTGTGCAGGCGCGGGTGGCTGAAGTCGGCGGCGCGGCGCGCCATGGAGATCACTTCGTAGCCTGCGTCCAGCATGCTGCGGCAGATCTCGGCGCCGATGCCGGCGCTGCCGCCGGTGACGATGGCGACGTTGGTTTGCGTCATGGATATCCCCCTGTTGTCGTTGTCGTGCGGCCGGCTCAGGCGCGGCCGGCTCAGGCCTTGGGCGCCAGCGCCAGCACGCGCAGCGGACTGCCCGAGCCGCTGCGGATCTTGAGCGGCGCCGAGAAGATCACCGCGCCCGTGGGCGGCAGCTGGTCCAGGTTGGTCATGCATTGCAGGCCGTAGCGGTTGTTGCCGTGCATGTAGTAGTGGCAGGGATAGGGGGGATCCAGGTGCTGCGCCTGGCCTGCGTCGGTGCCGACCGACTCGGTGCCGAAGCCGTGCACGTCGCGCTCCTTGATCAGCCAGGGCACCACTTCAGCGTCCGGGCCAGGCGAGTGCGCGCCGTCTTCCTGCAGGTTCAGGTAGTCAGCGGGCTTGGCGCGCTTGGACCAGTCGGTGCGCATCAGCACCCAGGAACGCGCGGGGATGCGGCCATGCCGCTCTTCCCATTTCTTCACGAAGTCTATGGTCAGGAGGAAGTCCGGGTTGTCGCGGGACTCGGCCGAGCAGTCGATGACGCAGGCGCTGGCGATGAAGGCCTCCACCGGAATGGTGTCCACGGTGTTGTCGGGCTGGTCCTTGCCCGTGACCCAGTGGGCCGGCGCGTCGAAGTGGGTGCCGGTGTGCTCGGAGCAGGAGAAGTTGTTCCAGTACCAGGCGGGGCCGCGCTCGTCGTAGCGCGAGATCTCCTCGATACGGAACGGCCAGGCCTGGCCGAATTCCGGCGGCAGCACGATGGTCGGGAATTCCGGCGTCAGCGTTTCGGTCAGGTCCACCACGCGGATGCGGCCGGACATCAGTTCGGCCATGAATTGGGCAAGAATGTTTTGGCTCATGTGCTGTTCCTCTAGGTTCGTGTGTTGTCGGGGCAGGGCGGGCCGTCAGGCTCCCAGCTCCCGTTCCAGTCCCTTGGGGTTCTCCGCCAGCCGGGCGCGGAATTCCTGCGCGACATCGCCGACGTAGACGTCCTCGATGCCTTCCTTGAGCGCGCGCACGATGGCGGCGGCGATCGCCGCGGGCGCCACGCGCGGGGGCGGCGTGCGCTGCTCCCATTCGTGATCCACCGGCCCGGGGAACACGTTCACCACCCGCACGCCCGCGCCGCGCATCTCGGCGCGCAGGCATTGCGCCAGGGACAGCGCGGCTGCCTTGGACGCCGACCACATGCCGCGCGACGGCAGGTTCATGTGGGCGTAGATGGACAGCACGTTGACCCAGGCCGTGGCGCTGTTGACGCCGTCCGCGGCGCGTCCGCACAGCGCCGGGCCGAAGCTCTGCGCCAGGCGCATCAACCCCAGCACGTTCACGTCCATGGCGTCGCGCGCCGTGTTCACATCCTTGCGGTTCAGCAGGCCGCCTTCGCGTTCCAGGTCGGCGGTGTTGACCAGGATCTCGACCTTGCCGCCGATGGAGGCGGCGACCCGTTCGACCGAATCGGTATCGGTCACGTCCAGCACCACCGCCTGCACGCGCGGGTCGGCCGCCAGCGCGTCGTAGGCGGCGTCGCGCTTCCAGGCTTGCGGATCGCCCAGGAACACGGTCGGGCAGCCGGCGTCCAGCAGGGCGCGCGCCACGGCCTGGCCCACCGCCGATTTGCCGTCGGTGACCAGCGCGCGGCGGAATTTCGGATCGCACGAGGTCTCGCGCAGGGTCTTGTCGTCTTCCATGTTCGGCGTATTCCTTTCAGGCAGGGCGATCATCACGGCCTGGCCGCTGCGGTCCAGCTTCAGAGTCAGGCGCACGCGGTCGCCGTCGGCGCAGTCCTGGTGCACATGCGCGACCACCGAGGGGCCGGCCGTCATGCGCACCGTGCCCACGCGCCAGGGCAGGCGTTCGCGGAAGTAGAGGTCGTTGCTGTGGTGCAGGATGGTGCTGACCAGCAGCACGCCGCTGGGATCGGCCGGCCGCCAGGGCAGATGTTCGGACAGGCAATGGCCGCAGACTTCGCGGGGCGGATACTGGACCGCGCCGCAGTCGGCGCAGGTCTGCAGGTCGAAGCGGCCCTCGGCCGCGGCAGCGGTCAGCCCCAGCGCGCTGCGGCTGCGCCAGCCCGGCGGCAGCGTCGGCTGGCGGGTGCGGGCGATCGGGTTCTTGCGGGGCGGCTTGGCCAAGGGTTCGGTCATGCGTGGCTCCCCAGGATGGCCGCGGCGGTGCACAGTCCGCGGTCGTAGTTGATCATGCCGAAGCCGCTGACCATGCCGAGGCGGGCGTCTGCCACCTGCGTGCCGCCGGCCGTGCCGCTCAGCTGGCGCAGGGCCTCGACCAGCCCCAGATAGCCGCCGGCCGCGCCGGCCTGGCCCACCGACAGCTGGCCGCCGTTGGTATTGAAGGGAAAGCTGCCGTCCACGGTGAAGCTGTTATTGCGCACGAAGTCGGGGGCCGCGCCCTTCGGGCAGAAACCCAGGTCTTCGATCTGCATCAGGTTGATGACGGGATAGTCGTCGTAGGCCTGCAGGAAATCCATGTCACTGGATTGGACGCCGGCCTGGCCGTACAGCTCGTCCAGGTCCATGGTCCAGCCGCCGCGGGTCTGGATCGGATCCTCGGTCCAGGCATTGTGGCGCTCGATGGTGGAGAGGATGCGGGCGTAGGGCAGGTTCAGGGCGCGCGCGCGGTCCTCGCTCATGACCAGGAAGCCGTCGGCGCCGGCGCAGGGCATCACGCAATCGAACAGGTGTATGGGGTCGGTGATGACGCGGGCATCCAGGTATTGCGCCAGCGTCAGCGGCTTTTTCATCAGCGCGTGCGGAAAGCGCAGGGCGTTGTCGCGCTGCGCCACGCACAGCTTGCCGAAGTCTTCGCGGGTGGCGCCGGTTGTGCGCATGTAATTGGCGGTCAGCAACGCAAAGCTGGCGTTGGGGCCGCCCGCGCCATAGGGATAGACCGCGTCCTGCGCGAAGCGCGAGAACTGGCTGACCGTGTTGCGGAACGAGTCCACGTGGTTGGTGTCGCCGGCGATGCAGGCCACGATGCTGGCGTCGCCCGCCTGCACGGCGCGGGCCGCGCGGCGCAAGGCGGCCACGCCGCTGGCCCCGCCCATGGGGATGTGGTCCAGCCAACGCGGGCTCATGCCCAGATGTTGCACCAGGCCGACTGCCGTGTCGGGCGCCAGCGTAAAGCTGGACACGCAAAGCCCGTCCACGTCGGTCTTGGCGATGCCGGCTTGCCGGATCAGCGCGCCCAGCGCCCGCCCCAGCCACCAATGGGCGGCGTGGGTCGAATAACGCTCATAGGGAATGGTGACGGGCAAGGCCGCCACCACGCCGTCGTAGCCAAGGCGGCTCATCGCGCGGGCTCCTGGCGTTTCTTCATGTGGCCGGTGTCCACGCAGCGGGCCGTGCCGGGCAGCGTGGGCGCCAGGGCTTTCATTTCGCCGCGCTGGATCTTGTTGGTGGTGGTCAACGGCAGGCTGTCGACGAAGGCGACGTAGCCGGGCGCCTTGTAATAGGCCAGCTGTTCCAGGCTCCATTGCACGATGCTGCGGGCGGCCTGCTCCATGGCGGCGCCGTCGGCAGGCAGGCTCTCGGGCACCACGCAGGCCAGCACTTCGTCGCCGCGCACGGCATCGGGCACGGCGGCAACCGCCACGGCCTTCACCAGCGGATGCTGCATCAGCACGCTTTCCACTTCCACGGCGGAAATGTTCTCGCCGCTGCGGCGGATGACATTCTTCTTGCGGTCCACGAAGCGCAGCGCGCCGTCGGCGTCGCGGCGCACGATGTCGCCGGTATGGAACCAGCCGTCTTCCCAGGCCTGCGAGGTCGCATCCTCGTCCTTGAGGTAGCCGGCGTAGAAACCGTAGCGCGGGTCCTCGCCCGCATGGCGCACCAGCAGCTCGCCCGGTTCGCCCGCGGCGGCATCGGCGCCCGAATCGGCGACGATGCGCACCAGCACGTCGGCTTCCTCGCGGCCGAAGCAGCTGCTGCCGATGTGGCGCGGTTCCTGGTTGGCGATGATGACGGCGCCCGCGCCGGTCTCGGTCATGGCCCAGGCTTCCAGCAGCGGAAAGCCGAAGCGTTCTTCAAAGGGTTGGTGCAGCTTGCGGTCCACGCCGGCGCCGAAGCCGAAGCGGATGGCGGGTTGCAGGTCACGCGGCGAGGGTTCGGCCTTCATCAGGATGGCGGGCATGACGCCCAGGTAGTGCAGCACCGTGGCGCCGGAGTCGCGCACGCTGTCCCACCAGGTCTTGGGATGGAAGCGGTCCAGCGGGATCAGGCAGCCGCCGGTCAGCAGCATGGCCATGGCCGAATACGCCATGGCGTTCATGTGAACCAGGGGCAGCGGCGTCAGCATGCGTTCCTGGCCGGGGCGCAGTTCGCACAGGCCGCCGATGCGGGCGTACCAGCCGCCGGCGTGCAGGAAGTAGCGGTTGGGCAGGATGCAGCCCTTGGGCCGTCCGGTGGTGCCCGACGTGTAGAGCAGGGCGCATTCGGTCAGGACATCGGGCTCGCTGCCTGCCAGCGGCGCGGCAAAGGGCGCGGCGGGCGGCGCGTCGTCCGGGCCCATCACGCGCAGTTCGCGGCCGGCCCGTTGTGCGGCGGCCAGCAGGTCGGCGTGGCGTTCGGGCAGGGCCACGGCCAGTGCAATTTCGGAGTGGCCCGTCAGGTATTCCAGTTCGGCCGCGCGCAGATCGGGGTTGATCGGCACCACCGATACGCCCAGCGCATTCAGCGCGAACCAGTGCAGAAAGAAGGCGGGGCGGTTCTCCAGCAACAGGCCGGCACGGTGGCCGTGGCCGTAGCCGGCGCGGGCGTAGGCCGCGCGCAGGGTCTCGATGGCCTCGTTGGCTTGGGCGTAGGTCAGTTCGCCGGCGGCGATGCCGTAGGCCTGCGCCGTCTCCGGCAGGATGCACAGAAAGGGCCGGGCGCCGTAGCGGGCCGCGGTGTCGCGGAAAGCCTGATGGACCGTGGTGCTCACAAGCCGCTCCTACATGAACAATTGGATATTGCCGAAGGCCGCGTCGCAGTTGACGAGGTCCACGCGCTTGAGGCGGATGCGCAGGGCGCCATCCTGTTCCACCAGGTGGTGGGTGGTCCAGCCCGCGTACAGCGTCTGCGCGTCCTGCCGCGTCTCGACGTAGTGGAAGGCGGTGCGCACCACGTGGCGGCCTTCGGCCGGGGCGGACTCGGGATGGCCGTGTTCCACCGTGGGCGCCTGCAGCAGGTGATGGCAGCGGCTCTTGGGCTGCTGCGAGAACGTGCGCTGGCCGGCCAGCCGCTCCACCCGCACGCGCAGCAGCAGCTTGTCTTCGTACATCAGCGAGGCGTGCAGCTTGGCGTCGGTCTGGCCGTGGGCCAGCGGCATCCAGTAATAGCCGTCGTCGGTGTACAGGTTCAGCCAGTCTTCGAAGCGCAGCTCGTCCAGCATGCGCGCCTCGGCGTAGACAAAATCGATCAACTCGCGGTCGCTTGCGCTCATACCGACTCCGGTCCGGTCATGTAGCGGCCCCATGCGCGGTACTGGTTGCGCATCTGCCATTCATTGGTGCCATTGGTGGCGACGTTCTTCTGCCCGACCTCGTCGGGCGAGTACAGCCGGCCCACGTTGACCCAGTCCCGCGCGCGCGATTGCAGGCCGTCCTGCGCGCGCTCGTACATTTCCAGATCGTCGTGGCCGACCACCGAGGTCGGCGCGTTGATGAGGCGGTTGTACATCAGCGTGCGTTCCAGCAGCAGGTCGGGCGCGCCCACCAGACGGAAGGTCCAGGACTCCACCAGCGTGCGGTCGGCGGCGATCGGTCTGAAGACGCGCAGCGTCTGGATCGGGCCCTTGACCATGATGTTGGGGAAGTACACGGTGTTGTGGCGCACGTCGCCCAGGATCTGCTTGGCACGGTCCTCGCCGTAGGCCGAGACCATGGAATCCCAGTAGCCCGGAATGCCGGAGTACGAGGCATGGATGGAATCCGACACGCCGGTATGGCCGTGGCCGTTTTCCCATACGCGGATACCCATGTTCTCGAAAAACTCGTAGGGCGAGATGAAGGGCGCGAACAGTTCCACCGCCATGGGCTTGGGCGTGCCTTCGGGCGCCTGTTCCCAGACCTTCACGGCCGTGCCTGCCGATGATTCGTGCGCCACCATCGGGTGGCAGGTGTCGGTCTGGTTGTCGACCAGCATCTTCCAGTTGCAGCGGTGCATGTAGCGCAGCACGCCGCCGGCGACTTCCAGTCGGCCCTCGGGCGAGCGGTCCACCATGTTGTCCAGGGTGGACAGGGATTCGCCGAAGAAATCCTCGAAGGACTGGCCTTCCGGGTTCAGGCGGCAGAACACGAAGCCGCGATGGTTCTTCACGTCTTTCACGGCGGCCATGCCCTGGCTGGCTTCGCAGTTTTCCAGGCCAGTGTTCTCGTAGCCCTTCTTCAGCGGAATGGACAGCAGGCTGCCGTCGGTCTTGAAGGTCCAGGCGTGATAGGGGCAGCGGAAGAACTTGCCGGTGTTGCCGCAGGCCTCGCCCGCCACCATGGTGCCCTTGTGCGGACAGCGGTTGTGCAGCACCCGCACCGAGCGGTCGCTGTGGCGCACCATCACCACCGGCTGGTTGCCGACCGTGGTGGTGATGTAGTCGCCCGGATTGGGGACTTGGCTGTCGTGGCCGACGTAGACCCAGGTATTGGCGTACAGGCGCTCCATCTCCAGCTCGAACAGCTCCTGGTCGATGAACAGGTCCTTGTGCACCTCGGTGTCGCGCAGCAGGGCGCGGATGGCGTCGGGGTTGTCGCGGTATTTGGCCATGATGGCGCTTCCTTGCGTCGGGGCTACAGGTCCAGCACCAGGCGCGCCGATTTCGCGCGCGAGATGCAGATCTGGATGATCTTGCCGCTGGCCTTCTCGGTGTCCGAGAGGTAGTAGTCGCGGTGGTCGGGTTCGCCTTCCAGCACGGTGGCCTGGCAGACGCCGCATTCGCCGCGCTTGCAGTCGTACATCGGGTCGCAGCCTTCTTCTTCCATCACGTCGACGATGGTCTTGTCGGCGGGGATGGTCAGCACTCGGCCGGACTGGCGCAGCTCGACTTCGAAGGGCTGGTCGCCGGCCTGCGGCGCGGCCGTGACGAAGAGTTCGAAGTGGATGTGGGCATCCGGCCAGTGGCGCGCGCGGGCGCCCTGGATGACCGCGTCGATCAGGCCCTTGGGGCCGCAGACGTACAGGTGCTGGCGCGGCGAGGACGCTGCCAGCAGCGCCTGCAGGTCGAAACGGCAGGACGGGTCGTCGTCGGCGTGCAGGCTCAGGTCGTCGCCGGCCAGGGCCTGGAGTTCGGGCAGGAAGGCCAGCTGGTCCTTGCTGCGGCCACAGTAGTGCAGGTGGAAGGCGCGGCCGGCGGACTTGAGCGCGGCAGCCATGGACGCCACCGGCGTGATGCCGATGCCGCCCGCGATCAGCACCACGGGTTCGTCGCCGGCCGGCGACTCGTGCAGCGGGAAGTCGTTCTTCGGGCCTTCGACCGTGAGCACGTCGCCCGCGGCCAGCGCGTGCATGTGGCGCGATCCGCCCTGGCTGGTTTCTTCCAGGCGCACGCCCAGCCGGTATTCCACGGGCTGGGCGAATTTGCCGGCCTCGGGCGCCAGTTGCACCAGCGAATAGCAGCGCGGCTCGCGCAGGCCCGGCACCGTCACCTTCAGGTGCGCGCCCGGCCCGAAGGCGGGCAGGGGACCGGCGTCCTCGCGCGCCAGCCGGAACGAACGGATCAGCGGCGATTCCTGCCGGACTTCCTGGACGATGAGTTTCAGTGTCTGCACGGCGTTTGTCCCTATCTTTACTTTGTCTCAGGCCGCCAGCTTTTCAGCCAGCTGGCGTTCCATGGGGCCGCATTTCTCGTTGGCCAGCGCGGTTTCGCGCAGCGAGCGCAGCGCTTCCGCGGCGTCGGGCCGGCCGGCCAGTTGTTCCGCCGCGGCGAGCAGCTGGCGGTACTTGCCGCCGCCGCGCACGTGCGTGTCGCTATAGCCCTTGACCAGGCGGCGGCAGTTGACGGTTTCGACGGCCAGCGCGTAGTCGCGCGGGGCCAGCCGGGCGATCAGGTCCAGCCATTGCGTGAGGCCGGCGGCCTCGGCCTGATGGCGCAGCGTGCTGCGGCGAAAGCGGCGCATGCCGGCCAGCGTGTACAGCATCAGGAAGCCGCCCAGCGTGCCGCTTTGCATGCGGCGGCCGTGGCCCAGGCGGCGTTCGACGAAGCCGCCGAAGGCCTTGGAGCCTTCCAGCCAGCGGCCCAGGCCTGCGGGCAGGGTGCCGCAGATTTCTTCCAGGCGCGGGTGCATGAATTCGGTGGTGTAGACCAGCTGGTCCGGGCGTGCGCCCACTTCCTGGCGCACGCGGTCGAAACGCGTGGCGCGGGTCTTCAGGTCGGCGACGCGGATCACGTCGTCGTAGGCCATGGCCGTGGCCACGTAGCGGGCCGCGGCACAGGTGAGGGCCCATTGGCGGGCCTCGCCGCCGTGAGCGGCGTCCAGGTCGCGGATGGCCTTCATGTGGCGCAGGTATTCGGCGGCGTAGGCCAGGTCCTGGAATTCGATCTGGCGGCGCACGCCCACGGCCAGCATGGGCTGGGCACAGGCGGGGAAGTCGCGCTTGATCGTGTCCAGCAGGGCTTGCGCCTTGGGGCTGGCGGCGCGCTCGGGCACGGCGGGCACCGGCCGGGCCAAATCGATGGGGGCGGGCTGCGCGGGCGCCTGGTCGGCGGCTTCGTAGCCCAACGCGAAGGCCCGCAGGCTGGCTTCCACGCCCAGGCCGGCGCGCCGCACCGTGGCTTCGAAGTCATCGCGCGAGAAGGGCAGGGCGCCGCTGCCGGCCACTGCGCCGAACAGGCTGGCGCTGATGACGCTGCCGGCGCGGTCGGCCAGGTCCTGCAGGTCAAAGCAGAGGAAGCGCTTGGCCGCGGCGCGGCCCGCTTCCAGCACCTTGTTGGGATCGGCGATGCCGTTGCCGGGCGCGGATTTTTCGCTGACCGCGTAGCTGCGGTGCGAAGAGGTCAGCAGCACCGTGCGTTCCGGCGTGACCAGCCCGCGCTGGATGGCGCGGCCGCCTTCCATCAGTTCGGCGGCGACCACCAGGTCCACGTCGCCCGGCGTGGGCATCAGCGCCAGGGCGGGTTGCCGTCCGGCGCGCTGCACCTCGGATTCCGGCAGCAGTTCCAGGTAGTAGATGGTGGCGCCGGTGCGCTGGGCCACGCCCGGCACCGAGGTCGTCTGGGCCCACCAGCCGGCATGCTCGGCCATGTCGACGATCCAGTCGGCCAGCACGCCGCCGCCCTGGCCGCCCATGGCCAGGATGGCGATCTTGATCGGGTTGCCTTGCTGCATAGCGACCGGGTTCATGGAACAGGGATCCTTAGAGGGCGATGTGGGCCAGGCGCGCGGCGCGGCGGCGTTGCAGGAAGCCGATGACGGCGGTGCGCATGCGCGCCAGGAAACGGTCGCGGCCGGTCGGGTTGTGGACGATGTCGGCGCGGTAGAAGGATGGGCAGAGTACGGCGGCATGGGCGACTTCGCCGCAATTGCCGCAGCCCACGCAGCTGCTTTCCACGTGCGCCACCGGGTCTTCCTTCAAGGGGTCGCCGCTGTCCTTGACCGTCAGCGACGGGCAGCCCGACAGGCGGATGCAGGCGTGGTCGCCGGTGCAGACGTCCGGGTCCACGCCGAAGCGTTCCTTGACCACGCGCTTGCCTTCCTTGACCGCCTTGTTGAACAGCGGCTTGATGCGGCGCTGCTTGTTCAGCATGCATTCCGACTGCGCGATGATGACCTTGGGACCCTTGATGTCGGTGGTCAGCGCTTCCTCGATGGTGGCGCGCACCTTGGCGACGTCATAGGTGCGGTCCAGCGTGCGCACCCACTTCACGCCCACGCCGCGCACGGCCTGGTCGATGGGGTTGTTGGTGGAGCGGTCCGGATTCTCGGCGCGGGAGGACAGGATGTCCTGGCCGCCCGTGGCCGAGGCGTAGAAGTTGTCGACGATGACGATGACGCCGTCGTACTTGTTGAACACCGCGTTGCCGATGCCCGAGGACAAGCCGTTATGCCAGAAACCGCCGTCGCCCATGATGGAGATGGGGCGCTTGGCTGCCGGCACGTTGAAGGCCGCCGCGCTGGAGGCGCCCAGGCCGTAGCCCATGGTGGTGGCGCCCAGGTTGAAGGGCGGCAGGATGGAGAACAGGTGGCAGCCGATGTCGCAGGAGATATGGTGCTGGCCCAGCGTTTCCTGCGCCAGGGTCAGGGCCGAGAAGATCGGCCTTTCCGGACAGCCCGTACAGAAGCCTGCGGGCCGCGGCGGCACCACGGCGGCCAGTCCTTCGACGTGCTTGTGGAAGGTGATGGGCTGCTCGGCCGGACGGGCGGGCTTGGGGCGAGCCACCTCGGTGATCTGGAGCTGGCGTTCGACGGCTTCGGTGTCGGCCGCGGCGGCGGGGTGCGTCTGCAGCGATTCCGGACGCTGCCGCTTGAGGAATTCGCGCAGGCCGTCGCGCATGACCTGGGTGGTGTATTCGCCGGCCATCGGCAACACGTCCTTGCCGGACAGCGTGGTATCGATGCCGGCGCGGCGCAGCACCGCATGCAGGTTCTGTTCGATGTAGTCCGGCTGGCCTTCTTCCAGCAGCAGCACGGCGCGCTTGCCGCGGCAGAAGTCGATCACCTCGTCCTCGATGACGGGGTAGGTCACGTTCATGACGTACAGCGGAATGCGGCTGTTGCCGAAGTTGTCGGCCAGGCCCAAAAGCTGCAAGGCGCGGATCACGCCGTTGTAGAGGCCGCCTTGCAGGATCAGGCCGATATCGTCCTGGTCGCCGTCGAAGTGCTCGTTGAGCTTGTGTTCCTTGATGTAGCGGATGGCGGCGGGCCAGCGCTCCTTGATCTTTTCCTGCTCGTGCAGGAAGGAGGCAGGCGGCAGCACGATGCGGCTGGTGTCGCGCGCCGGGCTTTCCAGCGCCTGCGCCAGCGAGAAGGCGGGACGCTTGTTCTCCTTGGCGATGAAGCGGCCGTGCACGTGGCAGCCGCGGATGCGCAGTTGCAGCATCACGGGCGTCTTGCTGGCCTCGGACAGCTCGAAGCCGTCTTCCACCGCCTTGACCATGCTTTCCAGGTTGGGGCGCGGGTCCAGCAGCCAGATCTGCGACTTCATGGCGAACGCGTGCGAGCGTTCTTGCATGATGGAAGAACCTTCGCCGTAGTCCTCGCCCACGATGACGAGCGAGCCGCCCGTGACGCCGCCGGAAGCCAGGTTGGCCAGCGCGTCGGACGCGACGTTGGTGCCCACCGTGGATTTCCAGGTGACCGCGCCGCGGATCGGGTACATGACCGAGGCGGCCAGCGTGGCCGCCGCCGTGGCCTCGGAGGCGCTGGCCTCGAAGTGCACGCCCAATTCCTGGAGGATGTCGTTGGCGTCGGCCAGCACGTCCATCAAGTGCGAGATCGGCGAACCCTGGTAGCCCGCCACGTAGCCCACGCCGGACTGCAGCAAGGCCTTGGTGACCGCAAGTATGCCCTCTCCGCGGAACTCTTCGCCCGCGCCGATGCGCAACTGCTGGACTTCTTTTTTGAAAGACCTTTCAGCCATCTGGCACTCCTTCGCGGCCCGGCCTGCGGGTCCTCAATGGTTGCTGCTGCGCAGCATCGTCACGTCAGGAAAATCTCGTCTTAAAAATACTTTAGGAGTCAACGTTTTAGCTGTCAACAAAAAAGATGAAATTTCATGGAAAACAAAAAATATCACGCTAAAACAATGACGTATATACTCGTTGTTCTCTAGTGCGCAGCGCGATTCCGGCGCTGTGTTGGTGCAAAAATGGGTTGCGATTCCGGGTATACCCTGTGCTGCGCAACAGCATTGCGGCACATCATGGCGCGCGTTTGCGCCACCGTGGTGCAATGCGCATTTCGTCGGGCCGGCGCGGGCCCTGTATTCCGATGCGTGGGAGCAAAGCAACATGCGGTTAGGCAAGCAGCGGGACACGGACGCGGCGGCGCACAAGGCGCGCTTCGTCGATGGCTATCTGGCCTATCTGCTGGCGCAGGCCAGCCAGCGCATTTCGGCGGAATTCCATTTGCAGGTGAAGGCGGCCGGCCTGTCGGTGACCGAATGGCGGGTGCTGGCCAGCCTGGAGGGCAGTCCTGGCGAAACCATAGGCATGCTGGCGGTGCTGGCCATCACCAAGCAGCCCACTTTGAGCAAGGTGGTGCAGCGCATGGAGGCTGAAGGCCTGGTGGCGCGCACCGGCGTGCGGGCGGACCGGCGGCAGACGCGGGTCTGCATCACCACCAAGGGCACGAATCTGATCGCCTCGTTGTGCGAGCAGGCCTTGCAGCATCAAAAGGCCGTGCTCGCGCCATTTGGAGAGGAAAAGGCCGCGATGTTGATCGACATGCTGGAGGTGCTGATGACGGAACATGTGCCGCTGGAATTGTCGGCGCCGGACGACGACGAGTAGCCGGGGGCAGCGGCCGCCGCATGCCCAACACTGTTTACTTCAATTATTTTGTTACAAGCTTATGTGTCCCCAATTGGTTTCCTCTCTGTGAAAACCGCCTACGGTACGCATAAACCCTCAATTGACGGAGGTCTTGCGGCTAGGCAATATCGCGCCGGTATTCAGACTACAGTCAGGAGTTGAACCTATGCGCCGCACTTTGATTGCTATCGCGATCGCCGCCGCCGTTGCCGTGCCCACGATCGGGCAAGCCAAGACCTTCCGCTGGGCCGCCCAGGGCGACATCCTCACCTTCGATCCGCACTCGCAGAACGAAGGCATGACGATTGCCGCCAACAGCTACATCTACGAACCGCTGGTGGACTACGACAAGTCCTTCAAGGTGAATCCGCGCCTGGCCACGGAATGGGAGCAGGTTTCCTCCACGCTGTATCGCTTCAAGCTGCGCCCCGGCGTGAAGTTCCATGACGGCGCCGCCTTCACCGCCGACGACGTGGTGTTCTCGATCCACCGCGCCATGGCGCCCACCTCGAACTACAAGGCCTACACCACCGGCATCAAGGAAGCCCGCAAGATCGACGACCTGACGGTCGAGATCGAAACCTCGGCGCCCAATCCGGTGCTGCTGCGCCAGCTGACCAACGTGTTCATCATGAACAAGGCCTGGTCGGAAAAGAACAACGTCGCCAAGCCGCAGGACTACGTCAACAAGGAAGAGACCTACGGCGCGCGCAACACCAACGGCACCGGTCCCTACAAGCTGAAGTCGCGCGAAGTGGACGTGCGCACGGTGTTCGAGGAAAACAAGGACTGGTGGAACAAGGCCGGCAAGGTCGGCAACGTGACCGAAGTCGTGTTCACGCCGATCAAGCAGAACGCCACGCGCACCGCGGCGCTGCTGTCGGGCGAGATCGACTTCGTGCTGGATCCGGCGGCCCAGGACCTGGAGCGTCTGCGCCAGTCCGCCAAGGTCGTGGAAGGCAACGAGTACCGCACCATCTACCTGGGCCTGGACCAGAAGCGTCCGGAACTCCAGTACTCCAACATCAAGGGCAAGAACCCGTTCCAGGACATCCGCGTGCGCGAGGCGCTGTACCGCGCCATCGACGTGGACGCCATCAAGCGCGCGGTGATGCGCGGCCTGTCCGCGCCCACCGGCACGATGATCGCGCCGCAGGTGCACGGCTGGGCCCAGACGCTGCAAGCGCGCGTGCCCTATGATCCTGAAAAGTCCCGCGCCCTGCTGAAGGACGCCGGCTACGACGGCACGCTGAACTTCACGCTGGACTGCCCGAACAACCGCTACATCAACGACGAAGCCATCTGTCAGGCGGTCGTCGGCATGTGGGCCAAGGTCGGCGTCAAGGCCACCATGAACGCCATGCCGCGCTCCACCTATTTCCCCAAGGTGCAGTCGTTCGACACCAGCGCCTACCTGTTCGGCTGGGGCGTGCCCACGTTCGACGCCATGTACACGCTGCAGAACCTGATCCGCACCAAGGGCGAGGGCGCGGACGGCATGTACAACCTGGGCAACTACAGCAACAAGGAACTGGACGTCATCATCGACCGGATCAAGACGGAAACCGATCCGGCCAAGCGCGACGCCGACATCATCACCGTGCTGCAAGGGCACGCCAAGGACTTCGGCCACATCCCGCTGCACGACCAGGTCATTCCCTGGGCCATGCGCAAGAACGTCACGGTCATCCACCGTGCCGACAATCGCCTCGTTGCCGATTGGGTCAAGGTTGACTGATCCAGGCTAATCAAACGGCGGAGCCCGACGGTCTGTTCATACTGAGCAGGCCAGCGGGCTTCCGCCGTTTCGCCTTTTCCGCCTATGTTTGCTTTCATACTGCGTCGCCTGTTGCAGGCCGTAGCGGTGATGCTCACCGTCGCGCTACTGGCCTTTGTGCTTTTTCAATACGTCGGCGACCCTGTCACCATCATGCTGGGGCAGGACGCCACCGATGCCGAGCGCATCGAACTGCGTGAGCGCCTGGGGCTGAACGAGCCCGCCATCGTCCAATTCGGCCATTTCGTGGCCAACGCCTTGCAGGGCAATTTCGGCATCTCCCTGCGCCAGAGCGAACCCGTTTCCACCCTGCTGAAATCCCGCCTGCCGGCCACGCTGGAGCTATCCATGGTGGCCGCCTTGCTGGCCTTGCTGGTGGGCGTGCCGCTGGGCGTGTACACCGCGCTCAAGCGCAACAGCCTGGTGTCGCAGCTGCTGCTGGCCGGCTCGCTGCTGGGCGTGTCGCTGCCCACCTTCCTGATCGGCATCCTGCTGATCCTGGTGTTCTCCGTGCAATTGGGCTGGCTGCCCAGCTACGGGCGCGGCGACACCGTCAGCGTGGGCTGGTGGTCATCGGGGCTGTTTACCGCCACGGGCTGGAAGCATCTGATCCTGCCGTCCATCACCCTGTCGCTGTTCCAGATGACCCTGGTGCTGCGCCTGGTGCGCTCGGAGATGCTGGAGGTGCTGCGTTCGGACTACATCAAGTTCGCGCGCGCCCGGGGCCTGAAGCGCCGCGCCATCCACTTCGGCCATGCGCTGAAGAACACCATGGTGCCGGTCATCACCATCACCGGCCTGCAGCTGGGCGGCATCGTCGCCTTCGCCATCGTCACGGAAACCGTGTTCCAGTGGCCGGGCATGGGCCTGCTGTTCATCCAGGCGGTGCAATTCGCCGACGTGCCGGTCATGGCGGCCTACCTGTGCCTGATCGCGCTGGTGTTCGTGGTGATCAACCTGATCGTCGATCTTTTGTATTTTGTCGTGGACCCGCGCCTGCGTTCCGGGCTGACCCGCGGCGGGGGGGCTCACTGATGCGCGCCGTACTCAAACGCTGGTGGGACAGCGACATCGCTTGGGCCTGGCGCCGGGCGCCCGTGGCCATCGTCGCCACCGTGCTGCTGGCGGCCTTGCTGATCGGCTCCTTCGGGGCCGGCTGGGTGGCGCCGCACAATCCGTTCGACCTGACCACGGTGGAATTGCTGGACGCCTTGCTGCCGCCCGCCTGGGAGGCCAACGGCCAGCCGACCTATCTGCTGGGCACCGACAGCCAGGGCCGCGACCTGTACTCGGCCATTCTGTACGGCACCCGCGTGTCGCTCTTGATCGGCCTGGCCTCGGTGCTGCTGTCGATGTTGATCGGCATCGTGCTGGGGCTGATCTCGGGCTACGCGGGCGGGCGTATCGATGCCTTCATCATGCGTATCGCCGACGTGCAGCTGTCGTTCCCCGCCATCCTGATCGCGCTGCTGATCGATGGCGTGGCGCGGGCGGCGGTGCCGCGCGAGCTGCACGAGCTGATTGCGTTCCCGGTGCTGATCGGCGCGATCGCGCTTGCCGGCTGGCCGCAGTACGCGCGCACCGTGCGCGGTTCCACCCTGGTGGAGAAGAACCGCGAATACGTGCAGGCGGCGCGCGTGATCGGCGTGGCTTCGCCCGTCATCATGTTCCGCCATGTGCTGCCCAATGTGCTGGGTCCGGTGCTGGTGCTGGCCACGGTGCACCTGGCCACGGCCATCATCACCGAAGCCACGCTGTCGTTCCTGGGCGTAGGGGTGCCGCCGACGGCGCCGTCGCTGGGCACGCTGATCCGCATCGGCAACGACTTCCTGTTTTCCGGCGAATGGTGGATCACCATCTTCCCGGGCGCGGCGTTGGTGCTGCTGGTGCTGTCGGTCAACCTTCTGGGCGACTGGCTGCGCGATGCGCTCAATCCCCGGCTGAATTGAGGTTTACATGAGCGCACTTCTAGAAGTCCGCAATCTGCGCGTGGAATTCCCCACGCGCCGCGGCACGCTGCGCGCCCTGGACGACGTGTCCTTTTCCATCCAGGCTGGCGAAGTCCTGGGCGTAGTGGGCGAATCCGGCGCCGGCAAGTCCTTGACCGGCGCATCCATCATCGGCCTGCTGGAGCCGCCGGGGCGCATCGCCGCGGGCGAGATCCTGCTGGCGGGCCGCCGCATCGACAACCTGCCCGACGAGCAGATGCGCCGCGTGCGCGGCCGCGAGATCGGGGCCGTGTTCCAGGACCCGCTGACCTCGCTGAACCCGCTGTACACGGTGGGCCGGCAACTGGCGGAAACCATCGTGACGCACCTGGACCTGAGTTGGTCCCAGGCGCGCGAACGCGCGGTGGAGCTGCTGGCATCAACCGGCATTCCGGCCGCGCGCGAGCGCATCGACCACTACCCGCACCAGTTTTCAGGCGGCATGCGCCAACGCGTGGTGATCGCGCTGGCCTTGGCGGCCGAGCCCAAGCTGGTGGTGGCGGACGAGCCCACGACCGCGCTGGACGTGTCCATCCAGGCGCAGATCATCGAGCTGCTCAAGCGCTTGTGCCGCGAAAACGGCACGGCCGTGATGCTGATCACGCACGACATGGGCGTGATCGCCGAAACCGCCGACCGCGTGGCGGTGATGTACGCGGGCCGGGTGGCCGAAATCGGTCCGGTGGCGGACGTGATACACAAGCCGCGCCATCCCTATACCACGGGGCTGATGGGCTCGATTCCGTCGCTGGAGGGGCACTCCGAGCGGCTGGTTCAGATCGACGGCAGCATGCCGCGTCTGAACGCCATTCCGCCGGGCTGCGCCTTCAATCCGCGCTGCGGCCAGCGCCTGCCGCGTTGCGGCGTGGAGCGTCCGGAGCTGATGGCGGCCGGCACGTCCCGCGCGGCCTGTTGGCTGCACGACAACAACGATAAGGTGGCCGCATGACGACGCCCTTGGTGGAAGTAAAGGACGCCGCGCGCTGGTTCGATGTGTCGCCGCCGTGGCTGGAACGCAAGCTCGCGGGCAAGCCGCGCGTGATGCTGCGCGCCGTGGACGGGGTGTCGTTCGAGATCGCGCGCGGCGAAACGCTGGCGCTGGTCGGCGAATCGGGCTGCGGCAAGTCGACCGTGGCGCGCATGCTGGTGGGCCTGTATGGCCTGACCCGCGGCGACATCCGCTTCGACGGCCAGCCGCTGTCGCGCATGTCCGAGCCGGGCGGCCGCGCCCTGCGCAAGCGCCTGCAGATGATCTTCCAGGATCCTTATGCCAGCCTCAATCCGCGCTGGCGCGTGGGCCGCATCATCGCCGAGCCCATGTTGACCCACACCGCCATGACGCCCGACGAGCGCAACGCGCGCGTGGGCGAACTGCTCAAGCAGGTGGGTCTGGACCCGGCCGACCAGGGCCGCTATCCGCACCAGTTTTCAGGCGGCCAGCGCCAGCGCATTTCGATCGCGCGGGCACTGGCGGTGAATCCTGAATTCCTGGTGTGCGATGAACCGACCTCGGCGCTGGACGTGTCGGTGCAGGCGCAGGTGCTGAACCTGATGAAGGACCTGCAGCGCAACCTGGGGCTGACCTATCTGTTCATTTCCCACAACCTGGCGGTGGTGCATCACGTGGCCGACCGGGTGGGAGTGATGTACCTGGGCCGCATGGTGGAAGTGGCGCCGCGCGACGAGCTGTTCGCGCGGCCGCGCCATCCGTACACGCGCATGCTGCTGGAAGCCATTCCCGACATCAACGGCGCGGGCAAGCCGCGCACCGCGGTGGCGGGCGAGGTGCCCAACCCACTCAATCCGCCCTCGGGCTGCACCTTCCATCCGCGCTGCCCGCACGCGAACGAGCGCTGCAAGGCAGAGGCGCCGGTGGCGATGGCCGCGGGAGTGTCGGCGGTGGCCTGCCACGCGGTACAGGAAGGGCGGATCTCCGTCTGATCCGCGGACGGCGCGGTTGCGCGGCCATGCCGGCCGCAACCTGCCGTCCGGCGCCGCCTCAGTGGCGGTGGTTGTGGTCGTGAGGATGGTCGTGGCCGTGATCGCCCTCGTCATCCTCATCGTCCTCGTCTTCTTCGTCCTCGTCGTCTTCCGCGTCCGGATCTGCCGGCACGGGCTCTTCCGTCAGGGCGAACGGCAGCACGTCTTCCAGATTGTCGGACCAAGCCGATTCTTCGCCGTCGTGGTCCAGCTTGATGAAGCGCTCGCCTTCGTTCAGCGAGATCTCGATGGCCCAGAGATAGAGGCAGTCGTAGGTGTCGTCGTCGGACTGGGGCAGGCCGCCGCGGTTGCCCAGCAGGCGGGAACCGGGACCGCCCAGCTGGACGTGGGTCTGTTCCTCGTCGGGCTTGGCGTTTTCATCGATGGGCACGCCATAGGTCACCCATTCGGTGCCGTCATCGCCCAGCACCACTTCGGCCAGCACGGGTTTGCCCAGATAGGCGCTCAAGGCGTCGGCGGTCTTGGCCAGCATGTCCAGTTCGGAGGTGCTGAAATGGGTCAAGGAAGCGGGGGGAGTGGCGGAGGCAGACATGAAAGGAGTTCCTGGGCGCGATGAAGCCGCGACGGCACGGCAAGATTCGGGCCTGCTGACAGGCCCTGGCTACAGCCGTATTGTCTCGCGATCGGCCGCGCCTTGCATCGGACGCTTGGATGACGCGGTTTTCCGGGGTCATGGCGCGGGCGCGCCGCCCTGGCTGCGCCTGCGCGCGTTGTCGGGCGATTGGCCCGTAAGCCGCTGGAACATGGCAATGAAGGCCGAGGGCGTGCTGTAGCCCAGCTCACGCGCCACGGACTGGACCGGCTGGCCCGCGTCCAGCATGCCCAGCGCGCTGACCACGCGCAGCCGCAGGCGCCATTCATTGAACGACATGCCCAGGTGCTGCTGGCAGTGGCGCAGCAGCGTGCGCTCGGTGATGTTTGCGGTAGCGGCCCAGTGCGCGGCGCCGCGCTTGTCGCCAGGGCTGTGCTGCAGCGCTGACAGGACGGGCGCCAGCACCGGGTCCGAGGTGGAGGGTAGATAGCTGGCATAGGCGCGCGCCTGGCGGGTCTGGTCGATGACGATCTGCGCCATGCGCCGGTCTTCCGGTGTATCCGGATAGCTGATGCCGCGCCGTTCGAAGTCGCCCAGGATCGCGCGCATGACCGGGCTGATCTCGAGCGTGCACGGTTCCGTGGGCAGGCCGGCGCAGGCCGCGGCGGGGATGTCGATGCAGGCGTAGTGCACCTCGCCCTCGTTCTGGCAGCAATGCTCGACATGCGGAGGTATCCAGATGGCGTACTGCGGCGGCGACAGATAGGTGACGCCGCGTATGCCGATTTCCATGATGCCGGAGATCGCGAAGTTCAGTTCCGCCCAGGGCGAGCTGTGGCGCTTCATGCGGGAATTCGGCGTGAAGTGCAGGATGCGGCAGGCCAGCGGATAGGGCAGGTGGCTGGCCAGCGCGGGCGCGGGATCGATGGCGGACATGTCGGAACTTCGTCTGATTTTGTCTGTTTTTCATTATATACATCAGGTCAGACAGATCCTACACTGGGCCAGTCTCGTCCATCCCTGCGCATTGCCCCTCATGACCCGTGCTTCCTCTCCCCATGTTCCCGCCCGCTATCTGCTGTACCCGCTGCTGGCGGCACTGATCTGGTCGGTCAACATGATCGTCACCAAGATGGCGGCCAGCGCCATCGCGCCGGCCGCCATCGGCTTCTACCGCTGGGCCCTGGCGGGCGTGGTGCTGACGCCGTTCGTGCTGCCTGGCGTCTGGGCGCAGCGCCGCCAGATCCTGCCCAACCTGCCCAAGCTGGCGGTGCTGGGCGGGTTGGGCATGGCGCTGTATCAGGGGCTGGCCTATGTGGCGGCCGCCAGCACCACGGCGACCAATATGGGCATCATCACCGCGATGATTCCGCTGATGACCATTGCGGTGGTGGCGCTGCTGCTGCGCGAGCTGCCCTCGGCCATGGCCATGCTGGGCGGCCTGCTGTCGTTGGCGGGCCTGGCTCTGCTGATCGGCGAAGGCGATCCGGCCCGGCTGCTGGAAGTGGGCGCCAACCGCGGCGACCTGCTGATGGGCGTGGGCGCGCTGGCCTACGCGTTGTACGGGGTGCTGCTGCGCCGCTGGGCCTTGCCGATCGGGCCGTGGCAGTCGCTGTATGTGCAGGTGGCTTTCGGCGTGCTGTTCCAGCTGCCGGCTTTCCTGATGGCGCCGCCTTCGCCGCTCAACGGCGACAACCTGCCGCTGGTGTTGTACGCGGCGGTGTTTCCCTCGCTGTTCGCGCCGTTCCTGTGGATGCAGGGCGTGAAGCACCTGGGCCCCAACCGCGCCAGCATTTTCCTGAACATCATGCCGGTGGCCACGGTGGCGATCGCAGCCGTGCTCCTGGGCGAAAAGCCCCACCTGTTCCATATCGTCGGCGGGGCGATGGCGCTGGCCGGCGTCATGCTGGCGCAGACCCGCGTCGGCGGCCGGGCGGCGCGGCCCAAGGCCGCCTGAAGGGGGCGGGTCCGCAGCGCAGGGCGGCCATTTGGCGGCGGACATACGCGGGTCAGGGTTCCGGCCTACAATCGACGATTCATCAGCTATATCTCCCATACGAGCCCATGGCCCAATACGTCTACACCATGAACCGCGTCGGCAAGATCGTGCCGCCCAAGCGGCAGATCCTGCGCGACATTTCGCTTTCGTTTTTTCCTGGCGCCAAGATCGGCGTGCTGGGCCTGAACGGCTCGGGCAAGTCGACGCTGCTGAAGATCATGGCCGGCGTCGATCGCGAAATTGAAGGCGAAGCCATCCCCATGCCGGGTCTGAACATCGGCTACCTGCCGCAGGAACCGCAGCTCAACCCCGAGCACACGGTGCGCCAGTCGGTGGAAGAGGGCCTGGGCGCCGTCGTCACGGCCAAGAAGCGCCTGGACGAGGTCTATGCCGCCTACGCCGAGCCGGACGCCGATTTCGACGCGCTGGCCGCTGAGCAGGCCGAGCTCGAAGCCATCATCTCCGCCGCCGCCTCCAGCGGCGCCGACGACATCGAGCACCAGATGGAAATCGCCGCCGACGCGCTGCGCCTGCCGCCCTGGGATGCCATCGTCGGCAAGCTGTCCGGCGGCGAAAAGCGCCGTGTCGCGCTGTGCCGTCTGCTGCTGTCCAAACCCGACATGCTGCTGCTGGACGAGCCCACCAACCACCTGGACGCCGAAAGCGTGGAATGGCTGGAGCAGTTCCTGCACAAGTTCCCCGGCACCGTGGTGGGCGTGACCCACGACCGCTACTTCCTGGACAACGCGGCCGAATGGATCCTGGAACTGGACCGCGGCTACGGCATTCCCTGGAAGGGCAACTACAGCTCGTGGCTGGAGCAGAAGGAAGACCGCCTGAAGCAGGAAGAGTCGTCTGAATCGGCCCGCCAGAAGACCATCAAGAAGGAACTGGAGTGGGTGCGCCAGAACCCGAAGGGCCGCCAGGCCAAGGCCAAGGCGCGCCTGGCCCGCTTCGAGGAACTGTCGTCCTACGAATACCAGAAGCGCAACGAAACCCAGGAAATCTTCATTCCCGTGGGCGAGCGCCTGGGCAACGAGGTCATCGAATTCAACAACGTCAGCAAGGCCTATGGCGACCGCCTGCTGATCGATAACCTCAGCTTCAAGGTGCCGCCTGGCGCCATCGTCGGCATCATCGGCGCCAACGGCGCCGGTAAGTCGACGCTGTTCCGCATGATCGCCGGCCGCGAGCAGCCCGATTCGGGCGAGGTCAACATCGGCCAAACCGTCAACCTGGCCTACGTGGACCAGTCGCGCGATGCGCTGGAAGACAAGAAGACCGTGTTCGACGCGGTGGCCGATGGCGCCGACCTGCTCACCGTGGGCAAGTTCGAAATGTCCTCGCGCGCCTACCTGGGCCGCTTCAACTTCAAGGGCGGCGACCAGAACAAGGTCGTGGGTCAGCTGTCAGGCGGTGAACGCGGCCGCCTGCACATGGCCAAGACGCTGATCGCCGGCGGCAACGTGCTGCTGCTGGACGAACCGTCCAACGACCTCGACGTCGAAACCCTGCGCGCGCTGGAAGACGCGCTGCTGGAGTTCCCCGGCAGCGTCATGGTCATCAGCCACGACCGCTGGTTCCTGGACCGCATCGCCACGCACATCCTGGCCTTCGAAGGCGATTCGCAAGTCGTGTTCTTCGACGGCAACTACCAAGAGTATGAAGCCGACAAGAAGCGCCGTCTGGGCGAAGAGGGCGCCAAGCCCAAGCGCCTGCGCTACAAGGCCCTGAAGTAATCGGCGCCTAGAAGGAATCCCGGCCTCGCGCCGGGATTTTTTTTGCCAGCGTTATGCTAGAGACTTCTTCCAGGAGTTCCACGCCATGCTGCTGTCCGCCACCGATTCCACCCTGCTGATCGTCGACATGCAGGGCCGCCTGATGCCCGTCATCCACGACGGCGAGGCCGTGCTCCACGCCGCGCACAAGCTGGCGCAGGCCGCGCGTTTGCTGGATGTGCCGGTGGCCGCCACCGAGCATCACGCCAAGATGCTGGGGGCCACCGTGGAGCCGCTGCGCGAGCAGGTCCAGACGACATTCCAGAAAATGCACTTCTCTTCGGCGCTGGAGCCGGGCTTCGAGGCCTGGCTGCCGGCCGCGCGCAAGACCATCCTGGTGGCGGGCTGCGAGGCGCATATCTGCGTGCTGCAGACCGTGATCGGCCTGATCGATCTGGGTTACCACGCGGTGCTGGTGTCGGACGCCGCGGGCTCGCGCAAGCCTTCCGATCATCACGCGGCGCTGCGCCGCGCGCGTGCGCATGGCGCTGAAATCGTCACGTCCGAGATGGCGATATTCGAGTGGATGCGCACTTGCGAGCACCCGCGCTTCCGCGACGTGTTACGTCTGGTCAAATAGCGGCTGCGTGCTGCAACAATGTCCCTGGGGCGCGCAAAGATTAACTCGCCCTTTGACACAATTCATGGGCAAACTTCACAGCCAGGGCAAGAATATTTTGCGATCCTGAAGGTTCCAGACCCTTATGGGCGCCGCGCGCTCGCATTCAGTTTCATGCGCGGATCCCGGGTACGAGAATAGGAACCACAAATATGAAAATCGCATCTCTCTCCAAAATCTGTGTCGCGCTGACGATGACCGCCGCCATGGCTGGCTGCTCTTCCTGGGACGGCATGAGCCATCGCCAGAAGAGCGCCGTCGGCGGCGCGGCCTTGGGCGGCGTGGCAGGCGCCGTGATCACCAACGGCGGCATCCTCGGAACGGTGGGCGGAGCGGCGATCGGCGGTGTCATCGGCGATCAGGTCGGCAAGCGTTAAGCGCTCGCCGCCCCAAAGCAAATGCCCGGCAATGCCGGGCATTTTTTTGGCTGTGATGCGCGCCAGAGGGCGGCGCGCAGCCGCATCAGGTCTCGTTCTGCGGCATTTCGATCTTGACCTCCAGGACCTCCAGCGTGTCCTGGCGTTCCAGGTGCACCTTGATGTCCTCGGGGTTGATCTTCACGTATTTTGAGATGACGGCGATAAGCTCCTGCTGCAGCTGCGGCAGGTAGTCGGGCGAGTCGCCGCGGCCCCGCTCGTGGGCCAGGATGATCTGCAACCGTTCCTTGGCGACGGATGCGGAGGTCTTCTTTTGACCAAGCAGAAACGACAGGAAGGACATTGCTTACTTGCCTCCGAACAGGCGTTTCAGGAAACCGGGCTTTTCGTAGTCGGTAAAGCGCAGGGCCTTGTCTTCGCCAAGGTAACGGGCCACGACGTCCTTGTAGGCTTCGGAAACGTCGGTGTCTCTGAGGTGGATGGCCGGCAGGCCCTGGTTCGATGCTTGCAGCACCGCTTCGGATTCGGGGACCACGCCGATCAGCTTGATGCGCAAGATGTCCTCGATGTCGCCCAGCGACAGCATTTCGCCGTCGACCACGCGCTTGGGGCTGTAGCGCGTCAGCAGCAGGTATTCCTTGACCGGCTCGTCGCCTTCCACGGCGCGCTTGGACTTGGCGGCCAGGATGCCCAGGATGCGGTCGGAGTCGCGCACCGACGAGACTTCCGGATTGGTCACGACCAGCGCGTCGTCGGCGAAGTAGGCGGCCATCAGCGCGCCCGTTTCGATGCCGGCGGGCGAGTCGCAGACGATGTAGTCAAAGCCCATGCCCTTGAGGTCGTTGATGACCTTTTCCACGCCTTCCTGCGTCAGCGCGTCTTTGTCGCGCGTCTGCGAGGCGGGCAGGATGAACAGGTTTTCGAGCTGCTTGTCCTTGATGAGAGCCTGATTGAGCGTGGCTTCGCCCTGGATCACGTTGACGAAGTCGTACACGACGCGACGTTCGCAGCCCATGATCAGGTCGAGGTTGCGCAGGCCGACATCGAAGTCGATGACAGCGGTCTTGTGGCCCCGCATCGCGAGTCCTGCAGAAAAACTGGCGCTGGTCGTGGTTTTGCCCACGCCGCCTTTGCCGGAAGTCACCACAACAATGCGTGTCATGACGATCAAACCCTTATGTTCGAATAAATCGCGTTATCGTAAAGCAAAAAGCCCTTGTAAGGCTTCTTACAGGATGTGTTGAAATTTGCGCGGGTGTCTGCGCGTGTCCAGCGGCGGCCGCGGGCGGCCTTGTGCCAGATCTCAAGCCTTGAGGGCTTCGATGCGCAGCGTCTCGCCGTCCAGGCGCACCAGCGCGGGCTGGTTGTGCAGGGTGCGGTCCAGCTTGTCCTCGACCACGCGGTACACGCCGGCCACGGCCAGCAGTTCAGCGTCCAGGTGGGTCGTGAAAATGCGCGCCGAGGTGTCGCCGCGAGCGCCGGCCATGGCCTTGCCGCGCAACGGGCCGTAGACGTGGATGTTGCCGTCGGCGATGACTTCCGCGCCCTGGCTCACCATGCCGATCACCACCAGGTCCGTGTGGCGCGCATAGACGCGCTGGCCGGAACGCAGCGGCTTGGTGATGACCAGCGCCGACGACGAGTGCGGGGCGGCGGGCGTGGGACTGGCGGCGGAGGTCGTGTTGCTTGCCGCGCGCGCGGGCAGCGGTTCGGCGGCGGCTTTGTCGGCGGGCGCTTCCGGCTCGGTGGACACTTCGGTGGGCGCGGACGCGGTTTCGACCGCGGCGGCGGGCACGGAAGGCACCGGGGTGGATACGTCGTTGGGCGGCGCGGTGTCGATCACCGGCGCGGGCCGGGCCGCGGGCGTGGACAGTTCCACCGGGGCCAGGCCCACTGCGCGCGCGGCTTCCAGGTTGGCGCCTTCGGCCACTACCCCGATGGGGGGCAGGTTGTGGCCGCGCAATGCCGCTACCAGGGCGGTCCAATCGATTTTCTCTTCGACGCGGCTGGCGTCGACGACCACGGGTTCGTTTTCGAAGAAGCTGCCGGCATCGGCCATGCGCTTGGCCAGGGCGGCGTTCAGGCGTTCGGGGTCGGCGCTGTGCAGGACCACCCGGATGGCATAGAGGGTGGCGCTTTTGAAGTCCAGGGCTAGGGATTCAGTGTTCATCTTGATTGTGGCTGGCGGTCCCGGCGCCGGGAAACGGCGCGCTCGACCGGCTGCGGGGTTCGGGGGATGATAACCCGCCCAGGGGCGGCATGCGCAGGGGGCTGAGCCAAAGAAAAAGGCGCCGAAAGGCGCCTTTTTCCGGCAATGCGGACGCGGATCGCGTCAGCCTTGCGCCCAGGAATCGCGCAGGGTCACGATGCGGTTGAGCACCGGCGCTTCGGCGCTGGATTCCTTCAGGTCGGCCGTGAAGTAGCCCAGGCGCTCGAACTGCCAGGTGGCGCCCGGCGTGGCGACGGTGCCCGGTTCCAGCCAGGCCGTGACGGTCAGCTTGGAATTGGGGTTCAGGCAGGCCAGGAAGTCCTTGTCGCCGCCATCCGGACGCGCGTCGGCGAACAGGCGGTCGTACAGGTGGATCTGGGCGGGCACCGCGTGGGCCGCGCTGACCCAGGTGATGTTGCCCTTGACCTTGACGCTGTCGGCGCCCGGCGTGCCGCTGCGGGTCTCCGGCAGGTATTCAGCCTGGACTTCGATGACCTCGCCGGCCTCGTTCTTGGTGAAGCCGGTGCAGCGCACCACGTAGCCGTACTTCAGGCGCACGGTATTGCCCGGGAACAGGCGGAAGTACTTCTTGGGCGCTTCTTCGCGGAAGTCGTCGCGTTCGATCCAGAGTTCGCGCGATAGCGGGAACTCGCGCACGCCCGCTTCGGGATCGTGCGGGTTGCGCGGCGCGGTGCAGATCTCGGTCTGGCCTTCCGGGTAGTTGGTGATGACCAGCTTGAGCGGATCCAGCACGGCCACCGAGCGCGCGGCGACCGGGTCCAGGTCGTCGCGCACGGCCTGCTCGAGCAGGCTGTAATCGATGCGGGAATCCGACTTGGACACGGCGGTGCGGTCGCAGAACAGGCGGATCGAGGAGGGCGTGTAGCCACGCCGGCGCAGGCCGAAGAGGGTCGGCATGCGGGGATCGTCCCAGCCGTCCACGTGGCCTTCGCGCACCAGCTGCAGCAGCTTGCGCTTGCTGGTGACGACGTAGCTCACGTTCAGGCGCGCGAATTCGTATTGGTGCGGCAGCGGCTGCGCCAGCTTGCCGAGTTCGGCCAGGCGCGCCAGGATCCAGTCGTAGAACGGGCGCTGGTCTTCGAATTCCAGCGTGCAGACGCTGTGAGTGATGCCTTCCAGCGCGTCTTCGACCGGATGCGCCCAGCTGTACATCGGGTAGATGCACCACTGGTCGCCGGTGCGGTGGTGGTGGGCGTGGCGCACGCGGTACATGACCGGGTCGCGCAGGTTGATGTTGGGCGAAGCCATGTTGATCTTCGCGCGCAGCACCAGGCTGCCGTCCGGATGCTTGCCGTCGCGCATTTCGCGCAGCAGCGTCAGCGACTCGGCGGCCGGGCGGTTGCGCCAGGGCGAGTCGTTGCCGGGTTCGGTCAGCGTGCCGCGGTTGGCGCGGATCTCTTCGGGGCTTTGCTCGTCCACGTAGGCGTGGCCGGCCTCGACCAGCGCCTCGGCGAACTCGTACATGTAGCCGAAGTAGTCGCTGGCGAAGTACAGGTTGTCATTGCCGTCGGCCTTCCAGTCGAAGCCCAGCCAGTGCACGGCCTCGATGATGGCGTCGACGTATTCCTGGTCTTCCTTTTCGGGATTGGTGTCGTCAAAGCGCAGGTGGCAGACGCCGCCGAAGTCGCGGGCCAGCCCGAAGTTCACGCAGATGCTCTTGGCGTGGCCGAGGTGCAGGTAGCCGTTGGGCTCCGGCGGAAAGCGCGTGCGGATGCGGGCCGGATCCAGTCCGCCTTGTTGTTGCAAGGCCGCCGGGCCAGGCTTGCCCGCCCAACGCTTGCCTGCGAAGCGCTGGGCTTCGAGGTCGTCTTGAACGATGTTGAGCAGGAAATTGGATGCGGCAGGGGTCGGCGTCGTGGCGGAGGTCATTCTTGAAAGAATAGGAAAAAGCAGCGACAAAGAGTCAATTTTGCCACGTTCCGCAGGCGAGGCCTTTTCGCTGCTGGTGCAACCGGTTTCAAACTGTCCCCACGGTCATGTAACTGGCTCTACACTACGGGCCATCATGGACATATCCACGTTATCCCTGGCCCGCGCGCAGTTCGTGGCCAGCCTGAGCTTCCTGGCGTTTTTCCTGGCCTTCTCCCTGGCGCTCGCCTGGGTGCTGCTGTTCTTCAAGATCAGGGCGCGCTGGTCCGGCCAGGGCGGCTGGACGGCCGCCTACCGCTTCTGGGTGCGGATATTCGCGCTGGCCTTCGTGCTGACCCTGGCGGCCAGCGTGCCGGTGCTGATCCAGTTGGGCAGCCTGTGGGCGGGCCTCATGGACAAGATCGGCAACGTGGCCGGCCCCTTGCTGGGCTACGGCATCCTCTCGGTCTTCATCCTCAAGTCCTGTTTCCTGGGCGTCATGCTGTTCGGCCAGCGCCGGGTATCGGATGGCGCCCATACTCTGGCCGTGCTGATGGTGGCGGTGGGGCAGCTGGTGGCGGTGTTCTGGGTGCTGGCCCTGCAATCCTGGATGCAGACGCCGGACGGCGCGCTGCTGGTCGACGGCCGCTACCAGGTCTATGACTGGATGGCCGTGGTGCTGAATCCGTCGGTGGGCTGGCGCATGGCGGTGGTGATGGTGGGCGCGGCCCTGGCCGCCGCCTTCCTGATGATGGGCGTGACCGCGCTGCAGGCCTTGCGGCGCCCGCTGGGCGACGGCGAACGCAATGCGTTCAAGACCGCGCTGGTGGTCGCCGTGGTGGCGGCCTTCATGCAGTTGCCGGTCGCGACCGGCGCCGGGCAGATGATCGCCAAGCTGCAGCCCGCCAAGGCCGCCGCCGCCGCGGGCTACTGGGAAAGCGGCGCGCAGCCGCAGCTGGTGCTGTTCGCCTGGCCCGATGCGCGCTCCCATGCCAATGTGGCCGACCTGACCCTGCGCAACATGGGCGGGATGTGGCTGCATCGCAACCAGGACGGCACCTACCGCGGCCTGGACAAGTATTCGGGCATGCTGCCGCCGGTGGCGTTGACCTTCTGGTCGCTGCGGGTGGCGGCCGGGCTGGGCCTGCTGATGCTGGCCGTGGCCTGCGTGACCTTTCTGTGGACGTTCCGGCGCGGACTGGATCCGTCCACGCTGCCGCATTGGTGGCAGCGGGTCCTGTGCGGCATGATGTTCTCCGGCGCCATCGCCGTCGTGGCCGGATGGTGGGTCTCCATCCTGGGCCTGCAGCCGTTCGCGGTGAACGGCACCATCACGCAATCCGAGGTGCTGGGCATCGTCGCTTCCAGCACCGTGCTGTACGGGCTGATCGGCTATGGCGTGCTGTACCTGCTGCTGCTCGCGGCGTTCGTCGGCATGCTGTTCCACGCGGCCCGCTACGGCGTCGTGCCTGTGCGCAAACTGGGCGGAGGGTCGCCATGATCGCCATGCTGGCCGCCTCCCAAGGCCTCAATCCCGACGATCCCTCTTTCTGGATGCCGCTGGCCTTCATGGCCCTGCTGTTCGTGGTGATCGCCGCGGGCATGGTGCTGGACGGCTTCGACCTGGGCGTGGGCATCCTGCTGCAACTGGCGCCGGAACACGAGCGCGGCCGCATGATGAGCCTGCTGAGCCCGTGGCGCGACGCCAATGAATTCTGGCTGCTGCTGGGCATGGGCCTGTTCGCGGCGGCGTTCCCGTTCGCCTGGGGCGCGGTGCTGGGCAAGCTCTATGGGCCGCTCACCTGCATGGTGCTGGGCGTGGTGCTGCGCAGCGTGTCGTTCGAATTCCGCATCCGCGCGCGCAACGAGATGAAGCCGCGCTGGATCTTCGGCTTCTGGGCGGGGTCGCTGATCGCCGCCTTCGGCCAGGGCATGCTGCTGGGCCGCATCGCGACCGGCTACCAGTCCGATGCCGGCTACGGCTGGTTCTCCATGTTCGTGGGCCTGTGCGCGGTGGCCGCCTATGTGCTGCTGGGCGCGTCCTGGCTGGTGATGCGGGTGGACGGCGATCTGCAGCGCCGCGCCGCCAACTGGGCGCGCCACGCCATCCGCTGGACGGCGGTGGGCATGGTGGCGATCGCGGTCACGCTGGGCCTGGCGAATGCGGGCATCTTCTACAAGTGGAGCAACATCGCCCACCTGAGTCTGGCCGCCACGGTCTGGGTGATGATGCTGGCCGGCTTCGTGGCCGCGGAAATGGTGCTGGCGCGGCTGCCCGGGAAGGCTGACCGCTTCAGCTGGCTGCCGTTCGTGCTGTGCGTGGCCCTGTTCCTGCTGATGCTCAGCGGCCTGGCCTACAGCCTGTTCCCCTACCTGATCCTGGACGACATGACGCTGTGGGACGGCGCGGGCGCGCTGGGCTCGATGCGCCTGGTGCTGGCCGGGGCGGTGGTGGGCATACCGGTGGTGCTGGTGTTCAACATCCTGGCCTACCGCTCGGTGTTCGGCAAGGAGCGCGCCCCGGTGCCGCTGTTGCCGCCGCCGAGCTGATGCGGCGGCGACGCCCGGCCGTGGCTGCCCCGAAGGGCAGGCATTACAAGACCGGCCTGGCCACGCGCTGCAGGATTTCCTCGCCGTAGGCTTCCAGCTTGCGCGCGCCCACGCCGCTGATGTGGCTCAGATCGTCCATCGATTCGGGCTGGGCCAGCGCGATCTCGCGCAGCGTGGCGTCGTGGAAGATGACGTAAGCCGGCACGCCGTGGCTCTTGGCCACTTCACCGCGCCAGGCGCGCAAGGCCTCGAATACGGGTTGCAGTTCGGCCGGCAGGTCGATGGCCGCTGCCTTGGGGCGGCCGCTGGCGCTTTTGCCCGAGCGCGGTTTCTTTTCGGATTCCCGGCGTAGCATCAGCTGCCGTTCGCCCTTGAGCACGGCCCGGCTGCCCTCGGTCAGGGCCAGGGTGCCGTAGCCTTCGTGGTCCACCGTCAGCAAGCCTTGCGCCAGCAATTGGCGCAGCACGCCGCGCCAGGCGGTGTCGCTCAGGTCCGCGCCCACGCCGAACACGCTCAGCGTTTCGTGGCCATGCTGCGTGGTGCGGTCGGTGACCTTGCCACGCAGGATGTCGATGATGTGGCCGGCGCCGTAGCGCTGGCCGCGTTCCTTCCACAGACGGTAGACGGCGGACAGCACCTTCTGCGCCGCGACCGTGCCGTCCCAGGCCTGCGGCGGGTCCAGGCAGACGTCGCAGTTGCCGCAGGCCGTGATCTGCTGGCCGAAGTAGGCCAGCAGGCGCACGCGCCGGCATTCCACCGTTTCGCACAGCCCCAGCATGGCATCGAGCTGCTGGCCCAGGCGCCTGCGGTAGGACTCGTCGCCAGGCGATTCGTCGATCATGCGGCGCTGCTGCACCACGTCTTGCAGGCCGTAGGCCAGCCAGGCCGTGGCGGGCAGGCCGTCGCGGCCGGCGCGGCCGGTTTCCTGGTAGTAGCCTTCCACGGACTTGGGCAGGTCGATGTGCGCGACGAAGCGCACGTCGGGCTTGTCGATGCCCATGCCGAAGGCGATGGTGGCCACCATGACCACGCCGTCCTCGCGCAGGAAGCGCGCCTGGTTGGCGGCGCGCACCTGCGGACTGAGGCCCGCGTGATAGGGCATGGCGTCGATGCCCTGGTTGCACAGGAACTCCGCGGTCTCTTCCACGCGGGCCCGCGACAGGCCATAGACCACGCCCGATTCGCCTTCGTGATCGGTTTGGATCATTTCCAGCAACTGCTTGCGCACCTCGTTCTTTTCGATGATGCGATAGCGGATGTTGGGGCGGTCGAAGCTGGAAACGTAGTGGCGCGCGTCGTCCAGCGACAGGCGCTGGGCGATTTCGCGGCGCGTGTCGGCGGTGGCCGTCGCCGTGAGCGCGATGCGCGGCACCTCGGGCCAGCGCTCGTGCAGCATCGACAGGCCCAGGTATTCCGGCCGGAAATCGTGGCCCCATTGGGACACGCAGTGGGCCTCGTCGATGGCGAACAGCGCGATGCGGCCGCGCTCCAGCAATTGCAGGCAGCGGTCGGTCAGCAGGCGTTCGGGCGCCACGTACAGCAGGTCCAGCTCGCCGGCCAGGAAGGCCTGTTCGACGTCGCGGGCGACGCGCCATTCCTGCGTGGAGTTCAGGAAGGCCGCGCGCACGCCCAGTTCGGTCAGGGCGTCGACCTGGTCCTGCATCAGCGCGATCAGCGGCGACACGACGATACCGGTGCCTTCGCGCACCAGCGACGGGATTTGGTAACAGAGCGACTTGCCGCCGCCCGTGGGCATGAGGACCAGCGCGTCGCCGCCGTCGATCACCTGTTCGACAATGGCTTGCTGGTCGCCGCGGAAGGATTCGTAACCGAAAACGCGCTGCAACACGCCGAGGGCGCGCGCGTCAGACATGGGGGTAGGCCGGAAGCATCATGGCGGGGATTTTAAGCCGCAATTCCGCCTGACCCTTTCCAGAGGGAGATTTCTGTCCTTGCCGCGGCCTGCCTACCAGCTCAGCCAGGTGCCGCGCATGAAGGTATCCACCGGCATGCTCAGGTTGGCGCGCCATTCGTAATTGCCCGACAGGATGTCGCGGTCGGCGCCCACCGCCAGCTTGACCTTGGGGGCGACGAACATGCTGTGGGACAGGCCCACGCGCTGTTCGGCCAGCTCGGAGCCTTCCCGCAGGCCCGAATAGGTGCCGCTGAGCACGCCCCAGCCGGTGATGGGGACGCCTGCCGACAGCGTGTTGCGGGTGTGCGCCGCCGAGACCGCGCCGCCCGAGTAGCTGGACAGGTCGCCGAAGCCCGCGCCGACCTGCTCGCTGGTGTAGCCCAGGTTGACGCCGTCGGCCACGGCCACGTTGTAGTCGAAGCGGTAGCGCCAGGCGCTGGCCGCGTCGAACGAACTTTGCGTGGCTCCGGCACGGAACGTGCCGTACTCGCCCGCGGTGTAGGTGGTGCCCATGCCGCGCGTGGTGAGCGACGGCGCGCTCTGCATCTGGCCTTCGAGCGTCAGGTCGGAAGTGAGGCCGTAACGCACGCTGCCGCTGCCTACGGGGTCGCCGTAGTCCACGGCGCCGGAACTGGCGGCGGGGTCCATGCGATTCAGGCGCCCCAGCGACGACGAATAGCCGAAACTGCCTTCCGGGGCCGTGGCGCCCGATCCGGCCCAGTTCGAGATTTGCAATCCGCCCACCGGCGCGCCGCTGCCCCAGGTCGGCGCCCTGGCGTCGATGTTGCCGACGGCGACCGACGGACCCGTGGTGTTGCGGTAGACCCAGTTGCGGTTGCCGCCGTAGCGCAGGCCGTCCTGGCTGCCGGCGGAGGCGAACCACGGGCGGGAGGCGCGCGACACCCCGGAAATCATGACCACGGGTACGCGGGGCAGGTCTCCGTCCTGGAGCACGAACGAGTAGTCCGGCGTGGGTTCCTCGGGCGTGGCAAGCACGCCGCAATCCAGCGGCGCCGGCGCGGGCTGCGCGTCGCCGGACAGCGCCAGTCCGGTGCCGGGGATCAGGTCCGCGTCGCCGGCGCCGTGCACGCTGGTGTCCAGCGCCGGTTCCATGGTCTGCATGTCGCAAGGGGACGGATCCAGCGGCACCGCGCGCGACTCCATGGTAGCGGCAGGGCGCACCGGGATGGGCTGCACCGGGGACAACACCCCGATGCCGCGCGCCGAGGCGGGCGGCATATAGGGGGACGTAGCAACAGGACCGCCCAGGGCCGGAGCGAGCGGGCAGGCCATGGCCGCCGCCAGCGCGGCGCGCAACAAGGTTTTTCGCCAGATGAATGCAGGGGCGACCATAGGCACAGTGTAGAAAAGGGTGTGCCGCCTTGCCTGTAAACGTTTTTTAGCAAAGCGGACAGAAGGCGGGCCGGGTCTATTTTAGGGCCAGTCCATAGCGGGCGCGGCGCCGTGGCGGGAAAGCGCTGGTAAACGCGTCCAACATCGTGCAACAGGTATATTTCAGTTGATTTCCCGCCTCTTGCGGCTTGTAGCAGAGGGCCGCACTATGGCATCCATGGACAATCCCCACACCAAGCTGCTGGTCGTCGACGACGATCCCGCCTTACGGCAACTGCTGGCCGACTACCTGAACCGGCATGGCTACGACACCCTGCTGGCGCCGGACGCCACGGATCTGTCGTCCCGCATCACCCGCTACGCGCCCGACCTGCTGGTGCTGGACCGCATGCTGCCCGGCGGCGACGGCGCGGATGCCTGCCGCCGCCTGCGCGAGCAGGGCGAGGACATCCCCGTCATCCTGCTGACCGCGCGCGACGAGGCCGTGGACCGCATCATCGGCCTGGAGGCCGGTGCCGACGACTACGTCGGCAAGCCCTTCGATCCGCGCGAGCTGCTGGCCCGCATCGAGGCGGTGCTGCGCCGCAAGCGCGGCCCGTCGGCGCTGACCAAGGATGCGCCGGTTTCATTCGGCCCCTTCGTGTTCGATCCCTCCACCCGCCAGCTGTCGCGCGAAGGCACCGTGGTCAAGCTGACCGGCGGCGAGATCAATCTGCTGGAAGCGCTGGTGCGCAACGCGGGCAAGCCGCTGTCGCGCGAACGCCTGCTTGCGCTGGCGCGCGACGACGATGCCGGCGAGCGCAACGACCGCGCCATCGACATCGCCATCCTGCGGCTGCGCCGGGTCATCGAAGACGATCCCAAGCAGCCGCGCTGGATCCAGACCGTCTGGGGCATCGGCTACCGGTTCTCGCCCTGATGCGCTTTTCTCCTGGCTTCCTGGTGCCGCGCTCGCTGCGGGCAAGGCTGATCCTGCTGATCCTGGGCTCGGTCCTGCTGACGCAGGCGGCCACGCTGGTGACGGTGTCGTACTTCCGGCACAAGTTCATGGAAGACGTGGCCATCGGCTATATCGTCACCACCATCCGCACGCTGCGCGCGGCCGTGTCGCAGGTGCCGGCGGAGGAACGCGCCGACTTCGTGCGCACGGCTTCGCAGAACCAGTGGCGGTTGTGGTCGCGGGTGCTGCCCGCCGAAGCCAAGCTGCAGCGCTTCAATGGCCGCCGTCCGCCGCCGAAGGCGGCTCCGAAGCCGCCGCCGCCGCCGCCCGCGGACGCGCAGATACACGGCCCGCCGGCGCCGCCGCCCCCGGAAGTGCGCGACGAAGAGCATGGCGATGAACGCGCCAGCGCGCGGGAAGGCGAGCGCGCGCGCGACCGCGAGGAACACAACCGCCGCTACCAGCCGGAGCCGGACGACATCCGCCGCGACCTGCGGGTGCTGGTGCAGCAGCTCAATGAACGCCTGAACGACGGCACGCGCGTGGCGCTGTCGCGCGGGCCCACGCCGGAAATCTTCATTTCCCTGGCGCCCAACCCCGCCAGCGAGGACGCACCGCGCCTGCGCGAATGGCTGGTCATTCCGCTGGACCGCCTGGACCCGCCGGTGGCCACGCCGTTCATCGCCGCCTGGCTGGGCGGCCTGGGGCTGCTGCTGTTGCTGGCGGTGGGCTTCTCCTGGCACATCACGCGTCCGATCACCCGGCTGGCCGACGCCGCCGACCGGCTGGCGGCGGGGCAGCCGCAACGGGTCGAACCCTCGGGTCCGCATGAAACGCGGGTGCTGGGCGTACGCTTCAACGCCATGCTGGATGCGCTGTCCGAATCCGATTCGGTGCGCCGCACCCTGCTGTCGGGCCTGCCGCATGACCTGAAAGGCCCCTTGTCGCGGATGTGGCTGCGCATCGAGCTGGCCGACGACTCCAAGCTGAAGGAAGGGTTGCGGGCGGACCTGCAGGACATGCAGCACATGGTGGACCAGTTCATCGGTTTCGTGCGCGGCACCGACCCGGCCGCCTACCGCTACGCCTCGATGCTCCTGTCCGATTGGTTGACCGAGCGCGTGGGCGCCTGGCAGGGCGCCGGCACCGACATCAGCCTGCGGGCCGGCGACGAGGTCGCAACCCTGGTGGTGCAGGCGGACGCCGTGGCGCTGGGCCGCCTGCTGGACAACCTGATCGGCAATGCGCTGAACCATGGCGCGCCGCCGGTCGAGGTCAGCCTGCGGCACGAGGGACGCCACGCAGTGTTGGACGTGGCCGACCACGGTTCCGGCATCGTGCCGGAACGGCGCCAGGAGGCCCTGCGCCCGTTCAGCCGCCTGGACGACGCGCGCACGCGCACCGGTAGCGTGGGGCTGGGCCTGGCGCTGGCCGAGGCCATCGCGCGCGCGCATGGCGGCTCGCTGGAGCTGCTGGAAGCGGAGTCGGGCGGATTGTGCGTGCGGGTCAGGCTGCCGCTGTCCGAAACGCCCTAGGACCGCCCTCGCAGGCGCCCCCCGCCCCCAGGGCGGGCCGCCCTACGGTACGATGCATCCTGCTTAGTACTTTGTCGTTTCCGCACCATGGCCATCCAGTCCGATTCGCTTTCCTCCCGTCCCGACGCCCCCCGTATCGTGGCGCCGCAGCCGGTCTCGCCCAACGAGGAGTCGATCGAACGCGCCCTGCGGCCCAAGGCGCTGGACGAGTACGTCGGCCAGCACCGCGCCCGCGAGCAGCTGGAGATTTTCATCGCCGCAGCCAGGAAGCGCGGCGAAGCCCTGGACCACGTGCTGCTGTTCGGCCCCCCTGGCCTGGGCAAGACCACGCTGGCCCACATCATTGCGCATGAAATGGGCGTGCAGCTGCGCCAGACCTCGGGCCCGGTGCTGGAACGCCCGGGCGACCTGGCGGCGCTCTTGACCAACCTGGAAAAGAACGATGTCCTGTTCATCGACGAAATCCACCGCCTGTCGCCCGTGGTCGAGGAAATCCTCTATCCGGCGCTGGAGGATTTCCAGATCGACATCCTGATCGGCGAAGGCCCCGCGGCACGCAGCGTGAAGCTGGACTTGCAGCCCTTCACCCTGGTCGGCGCCACCACCCGCGCCGGCATGCTGACCAACCCCCTGCGCGACCGCTTCGGCATCGTGTCGCGGCTGGAGTTCTACAACGCCGCCGACCTCGGCCACATCGTCACGCGCAGCGCCGGCCTCTTGAACGCCGGCATCACGCCGGAGGGCGCGGCCGAAGTCGCGCGCCGCGCCCGCGGCACGCCCCGCATCGCCAACCGGCTGTTGCGCCGGGTGCGCGATTACGCCGAGGTCAAGGCCGGCGGCACCATCGACGCGGACGTCGCCGGCCGCGCGCTGGCCATGCTGGAGGTGGACCCGCAGGGCCTGGACCTGATGGACCGCAAGCTGCTCGAGGCCATCATCCACAAGTTCGATGGCGGCCCCGTCGGCGTGGACAGCCTGGCAGCCGCCATCGGCGAAGAGCGCGACACCATCGAGGACGTGATCGAACCCTATCTGATCCAGCATGGCTACCTGCAGCGCACGCCGCGCGGCCGCACCGCCACGCTGACCACCTGGCGCCACCTGGGGCTGACCCCGCCAGCCGGGACCACGGCGGGTTCGGGCGATCTCTTCGGGAAGTAGGCGGCGGGCGCCCCGGGCGCCGCGGGTTTATCATCGGAAGGTTTTGATTTCCCTTCGCGATCAAAGGACCCAATCCCATGCAGCCCGAATTGCCCACCTATGACGACGTCGTGCGCGCCAGCGAGCGCCTGGCCGGCAACGCGCACCGCACGCCCGTACTGACCTCGGCCACCGCCGACGCGATCAGCGGCGCGTCGGTCTTCTTCAAGTGCGAGAACTTCCAGCGCATGGGCGCCTTCAAGTTCCGCGGCGGCTACAACGCCATCGCGCGCCTGACGCCCGAGCAGCGCGCCGCCGGCGTGGTGACGTTCTCGTCGGGCAACCACGCGCAGGCCATCGCCCTGGCCTCCAAGCTGCAGGGCGTGCAGGCCACCATCATCATGCCGCTGGACGCGCCGGCCGCCAAGCGCGCCGCCACCGAGGGCTATGGTGGCAAGATCGTCACCTATGACCGCTACACCGAGGACCGCGAGGCGATCGCCCACCGCATCCAGGCAGAAACCGGCGCCACCCTGATCCCGCCCTACGACCACGAAGACGTGATCGCCGGGCAGGGCACCGCCGCCAAGGAATTGTTCGAGGAAGTGGGCGAGTTGGACTACCTGTTCGTCTGCCTGGGCGGCGGCGGCCTGCTGTCGGGGTCGGCCCTGTCCGCCTACGCGCTGAGCCCGCGCTGCCTGGTCTACGGGGTCGAGCCCGAGGCCGGCAATGACGGCCAGCAGTCCCTGCGCAAAGGTGAAATCGTCCGAATCCAGGCGCCCAAGACCCTGGCTGACGGCGCCGCCACGACGCACCTGGGCAATCTGACCTTCCCGCTGATCCAGAAGCACGTGCGCGACATCGTCACCGTGACCGACGAACAGCTGGTCACCACCATGCGTTTCTTCGCCGAACGCATGAAGATGGTGGTGGAACCCACCGGCTGCCTGGGCGCGGCCGCCGTCATGCAGAACGTGGTGCCGGTGCGCGGCGCGCGGGTCGGCGTCATCATCAGCGGCGGCAACGTCGACCTTCCGGCCTACGCCAAGCTGCTGGCGGGCTGATCCCCCCTCGGGCGGTCCCTTTGCGGGGCCGCCGATGCGCGCTTGCGGTTGTGGCGCGTGCAAGGCAGAATCGGAACTGAATCCTGACGAACAGGGGCTGCGACATGCGTATCCTTGTCATCGGCGGCACCGGTTTCATAGGCCGCCATCTGGTAGCGCGGCTTTCCGCGGATCAGCATCAGATCGTCGTGCCCACCCGGCTCTACAGCCGCGGGCGCGACCTGCAGATTCTCCCCACCGTGACCTTGCTCGAAGGCGACGTGCACGACGATGCCACGCTGGATGGCCTGTCGCAGGGCTGCGACGCGGTCGTCAACCTGGTGGGCATCCTGCACGGCAACGCCGGCCGGCCTTATGGCTCTGACTTCGCGCGGGCCCACGTGCTGCTGCCGCAGCGCGTCGCGCAGGCCTGCCGCCGGCAGGGCGTGCGCAGGCTCATCCACATCAGCGCGCTGGGCGCCGATTCCAACGGCGACAGCATGTACCAGCGCTCCAAGGGCGACGGCGAAGCCGCCATCAAGCAGGAATTCCAGGGCAATCAGGACGGTGGCTGGACCATCTTCCGACCTTCGGTGGTCTTCGGCCCGGACGACAAATTCACCAATATGTTCGCCGGCCTGGCGCGCTGGCTGCCGGTGCTGCCGCTGGCCGGCGCGCACGTGCGCATGCAGCCGGTCTATGTGGGCGACGTGGTCGCCGCCATCGTCTCGGCGCTGGGCAATACGCACACCTGCGGCAAGACCTATGAACTGGGCGGGCCTCAGGTCTACACGCTGGGCGAGATCGCCCGCCTGTGCGCCGCCTGGAGCGGCCATCCCCGGCCGGTGGTCAGCATGCCCATGGGCGTGGGCCGCATGCAGGCCCGGCTGTTCGAATGCCTGCCCGGCACGCCGCTGATGTCGCGCGACAACCTGGACTCCCTGCGCCGCGACAACATTTGCAGCGGGCCGATCGCGCCCGAACTGCATGTGGTGCCGACCGGCCTGGAAGCCGTGGCTCCGCGCTACCTGTAGGCCGGTTTCAGCGCACCAGCGCCTTCAGCGCCTGCTTGATGCCGTCGGACACGCCCACGCCTTCGGGCAGCGTCTTCAGCGCCGAGAGCGATTCCTTTTCTGAATAGCCCAGCGCCAGCAGCGCGTTCAGGATGTCCGACTGGTTGTCGGGCGCCGCGTGCGGCGAGCCGCCGATGTCGGCGCCCAGCTTGCCGCGCATTTCCAGCAGCAGGCGTTCGGCGGTCTTCTTGCCGATGCCGGGCACGCGCGTCAGGCGGCCCGATTCCTGCAAGGTGATGGCCTGAGCCAGGTCCGCCACCGACAGCCCCGACAACACCGACAGCGCCGTGCGCGCGCCGATGCCGCTGACCTTGATCAGTTCGCGGAATGCGCTGCGTTCACCGGCCGAGGCGAAGCCATACAGGATGTGGGCGTCTTCGCGCACCGTCAGGTGCGTGTAGAGCGTGACGCGGGCGCCCGTGTCGGGCAGCGAGTACAGCGTGCTCATGGGCACGTCGATGTCATAGCCCAGACCGCCCACGTCCACGCAGATGGTGGGCGGGAGTTTCTCGATCAGGGTTCCGGTGATGCGTCCGATCATGGTGATGGTGGCCTGGCAATGGTGAGGCCGCTGAATGCGCGGCGGATGCGGGGATTCTATACGCGCGGGCGCGCAATCGGCGGGAACTCGTCCCGCCCTGCGGCGAACCACGGCAAATCAGGGTTTCAGCCGATCAGCCGGCCGTTGCGGATGCGGGTCTTGCCGCTCATGCGCAGGGACGCGCCCAGACGCTCGAGCTTGTCCTGCATGGGCCCGGCATGGGCATGGCAGATCGCGCAGGCCAGCGCGTCGGCCGAGTCGGGCGCGGGCGCGCCGTCCAGCGCCAGCAGGTGCTGCACCATCATCTGCACCTGCTCCTTGGCGGCGCGGCCGGTGCCGACCACGGCCTTCTTGATCTGCAGCGCGGTGTACTCGTGCACCGCCAGCGAGCTGTCGGCCAGCGCGCATAGCGCGGCGCCGCGCGCCTGGCCCAGCAGCAGGGTAGACGCGGGGTTGGTGTTCAGGAAGATGATTTCCAGCGCGGCCACGTCGGGTTGCGTGTCGCGCGCCACCTGGCGCAGATTGTCCAGGATGACCTTGAGGCGTTCAGACAGCGCCAGCGCCGGCGGGACCACGATGGTCCCGCTGGCCACGTAGCGCAGCCGCGGGCCGTCGGCATCGATCACACCGAAGCCGGTGCGGCGCAAGCCGGGATCGATGCCGAGGACGCGCATCAGTGGCGGAAGTGGCGGGTGCCGGTCAGCACCATGGCGATGCCGTGCTCGTCGGCCGCGGCGATGACTTCGTCGTCGCGCATGCTGCCGCCCGGCTGGATCACGCAGGTCGCGCCAGCCGCCACCACCACGTCCAGGCCGTCGCGGAACGGGAAGAAGGCGTCCGACGCCACGGCCGAACCCTTCAGGGTCAGGCCGGCGTTTTCCGCCTTGATCGAGGCGATGCGGGCCGAGTCGATGCGGCTCATCTGGCCGGCGCCCACGCCCAGCGTCATGCCGCCGCCCACGAACACGATGGCGTTGGACTTGACGTACTTGGCGACCTTCCAGGCGAACGCCAGGTCGTTCATTTCCTGTTCGGTGGGCTGGCGCTTGCTGACCACCTTGAGCGCGTCGCGCGGCACGTTGTAGGCGTCCGGGGTCTGCACCAGCCAGCCGCCGCCCACGCGCTTGATGTCGAAGGCGTTCTGGCCCGTACCCATCGGCACTTCCAGCACGCGCACGTTCTTCTTGGCGGCCAGGATGGCCAGCGCCGCGCCGTCATAGGCGGGGGCCAGCAGCACTTCCAGGAACTGCGCGCTCACGGCTTCGGCCGTGGCGGCGTCCACCGGACGGTTGAAGGCGATGATGCCGCCGAAGGCCGAGGTCGGGTCGGTCTTGAAGGCTTGCTGGTAGGCGCCCAGCGTGTCGGCCGCGACCGCAACGCCGCAGGGGTTGGCGTGTTTGACGATGACGCAGGCGGGCGCTTCGAAGCTGCGCGCGCATTCCCAGGCGGCGTCGGCGTCCGCGATGTTGTTGTAGGACAGTTCCTTGCCCTGCAGCTGGCGGTAGTTGCCCAGCAGGCCGGCCGGACGCTGCGCGTCGACGTAGAAGGCGGCGGTCTGGTGCGGGTTCTCGCCGTAGCGCAGGGCCTGTTCCTGCTTGACCTGCAGGGTCAGCGTGCCGGGCCATTCGTTGCGGGCCGGCACGGCTTCCTGCTGGGGCTCGGCGTCGGCCAGGCTGGTCAGGTAGGCGGCGATGGCGCCGTCGTAGGCGGCGGTGTGGGCGTAGACCTTGGAGGCCAGCGCCAGGCGCAGGCCATAGGAGGTGTTGCCGCCCTTGTCCATTTCGGCCAGCACGCGCGAGTAGTCGACCGGGTCGATCACCACCGTCACGCCGCCGGCTTCGGTGCCGTGGTTCTTGGCCGCCGCGCGCAGCATGGCCGGGCCGCCGATGTCGATGTTCTCGACGGCGTCGGCGAAGGTGCAGTCCGGCTTGGCCACGGTTTCGCGGAAGGGGTACAGGTTGACCACCAGCATGTCGATGCGGTCGATGCCCGCCGCCTTGATGGTGTCCATGTGCTCCGCGCTGTCGCGGCGCGCCAGCAGGCCGCCGTGGATCTTCGGGTGCAGCGTCTTGACGCGGCCATCGAGAATTTCGGGCGAACCCGTGTGGGCCGCCACTTCGGTGACGGTCAGGCCGGAGTCGGCCAGCAGCTTGGCGGTGCCGCCGGTGGACAGCAGGCGCACGCCACGCGTGGCCAGGGCGCGGGCAAATTCAACGATGCCGGTCTTGTCGGACACCGAAAGCAGGGCGGTTTCGATTTTCATGGTGAGGGACGGGAGTGGGGCGGGAGCGCCTTTCTCGTTCAGGTCGGATGGGAAATCTGGGGGGAGCGGGCGGCGCGATGTGCCTGCCGCCCGCGCACGAAAGCTATATCTGGATATTGTGCGCCAGCAACTTCTTGCGCAGGGTGTTGCGGGTGATGCCCAGCATTTCGGATGCCCGCGACTGATTGCCGCCCGACCGTTCCAACGCCACTTCAAGCACCGGGCGCTCCACGCAGCGCATCACCATGTCCCACATGTCGTGGGGCTCGGATTCACCCAAGTCTTCGAAATAGCGCTCCAGGCTGGCGCGCACGCATTCTTCCAGGACATCTTTCTTGCTCATTTGAGTACAGATATTTTTATGTTGGTGTTGAGGCGGTTATGCCGCCAGCAGGGCTTCTGCGACCGGCGCCGGATGGGATCCGCCGTCGCGCGAGATGAGGTCGAACCAGTCCGACACGGCCCGCCACTGGTCGCGGGTGTTGTCGATCAGATTCATGCGGGCGCAGAACGAGTCCGCCCCCGGCAGGCCGTCCAGATACCAGCCTATGTGCTTGCGCGCCGTGCGTACGCCGGTGTGCTCGCCATAGAACCGGTAGTGGTCGTCGAGATGTTCGAGCAGCAGCTCGCGCATTTCCCCATAGGAGGGAGGGGCCAGTGTTTCGCCCGTGCGCAGGTAGTGGTCGATTTCGCGGAAAATCCAGGGACGGCCTTGGGCCGCCCGCCCGATCATGACCGCATCGGCGCCAGTGTAATCCAGGACGTGCCTGGCTTTTTCGGGCGTGGTGATATCTCCGTTGGCGACAACGGGGATTTTCAGTTCGGCCTTGACGGCGCGGATAGTGTCATATTCCGCCTCGCCCGTATAGAGGTCGGCGCGGGTGCGGCCGTGCAGGGTCAGGGCGGCGATGCCGGCGTTTTCCGCCATTTTCGCCACCCGCAGGGCATTGCGGCTTTCGCGGTCCCAGCCGGTGCGGGTCTTCAGGGTCACCGGCACGTCCAAGGGGGCGCAGGCGGATACCACCGCGTCCAGGATGCGGGCGATCTGGTCTTCATGGCGCAAGAGCGCCGACCCGGAGGCCACGTTGCAGACCTTCTTGACCGGGCAACCCATGTTGATGTCGATGATCCGGGCGCCCTTGCTGGCGTTGAACACCGCAGCTTCCGCCATCATGGCGGGGTCGGCGCCCGCGATCTGTACGGAAATGGGGGCGATCTCGCCGTCGTGGTTCAGGCGCCGGGAGGTTTTGACGCTATCCCACAGCTTGGGGTTGCTCGCGGCCATTTCCGACACGGCATAGCCCGCCCCCAACTTCTTGCAAAGTTGGCGGAAAGGACGGTCCGTCACGCCCGCCATGGGCGCGACCAGCACGTTGTTGGGAAGGGTCCATTGACCTATGCGCATGCTCACATTTTAACCGGCTCGATCGTGCCCCCTTTGTCACCGGGAGAACAATTCGTAACAAAGGAAGGCGAAAACAGACAACCCGCCCCGTTATCGGGGGCGGATCGGGAAGAATTCAGGCGCGGAAACCTTGCAGCAGATGCTGCGCCAGCGGCGCGCGCAGCGGGGCGGCCAGATCCATTCCCAATAAGGCCAGGCCGCAAGCGTGTTCCACCGGGGCCAGGCCGGTCGAGAAGATGCGGGGCATCAGGTCGGTCAGGCCGGCGGTGATGAAGCGGTCCACGTGGCGCGCCCCGGCGAATTCCGCCAGCGCGGGACCAGGATTGACGTTCGGGTGGGCCAGCCAGCCGCCCAGCGTCTGGGCCAGGCGAGCGGCGTCGCGCAGGCCCAGGTTCAGGCCCTGGCCAGCGACCGGATGCAGGGTCTGCGCGGCATTGCCGATGGCCGCCACGCGGCCGTGCACCTGGGCGCGGCGGGCGCTGAGCGCCAATGGGAAGACATGCCGCGGCGCCTGGCTGGACAGCCGTCCCAGGCGGTCGCCGAACGCTGCGGACAGCGCCCGCGAAAACGCGGCGTTGTCCAGCGCTGCCAGTTCGGCGGCGCGCTCGGGCGCGCTGCACCAGACGACGGAATAGGCGTCCGGGGTCTGCGGGTGCGGCAGCAGCGCCAGCGGGCCTTCGGCGGTGAAGCGTTCCCAGGCCCAGCCGCGGCGGGGCAGGGTGGCGTGCGCCGTGGTCAGCACCGCATGCTGGTCGTAATCGCGGCGCAGGTCGGTCGCACCCGCGCCGTCGGATTGCACCGCGACCTGGCACAGCAGCGTCGTGTCGCCTTGTTCGACGCGCACGCCGTCCGCGTCCTGCATGCCGATCCGGGCAGGCGGGCCTTGCAGCACGGTGACGCCGCAAGCGGCCACGCATTCGTCCAGCTTGGCATGCAGGCCGGAATAGCCAACCACGCTGCCCAGCTGCGGCACGCCGAAATCGGTGTTCTGGATCAGGGTGCGGCCCAGCCGGCCGCGCTGCGACACGTGGATGTTGCGGATATCGGCCGACCGTTCGGGCCAGGCATGCAGCGATTCCAGCAGCACGCGGCTGCCATGGTTCATGGCCAGCACGCGCGGATCCGAGGCGGGCGCCGCCGCCGATGGCGCGACCGGGGCGGGCGAGCTGCCCGCAAGCAGCGCGATGCGCGCAGGGTCGGGCGCCACGCGGGCCAACATCAGGGCCAGCACGCGGCCCACCGGGCCCGCGCCTAGAATCGCTATGTCGAAGGCGGATGAAGTCATGACCGGATTTTACCCGTCCACTACAATCCGCAGCAGCCGGCGCGTCTTGGCGCCGTGGTCCTCTTTCCGGTCGATCGACATGACGCAGCTCCAGGCCTCATCCCCCTTGTCCGCCGTTTCCGCCCGCCGTCCACGCGGCAAGGTCGCGGTCGGACTGCTGGCCTGCCTGTTCGGCGCGGTGGGAGCGCATTGGTGGTATCTGGGCCGCCGCCACGCCTGGCTGGTGACCGCGTACACGTTGGTCAGCCTGTTCTGCGCTGTCAGCTTCTACCCCGTCTGGTACGACAACCCAGCCTTCTTCCTGGTGTTCATTCCCATGGTCGACGGGTTCATCGAGAGCGCGGTGTTCTCGCTGATGCAGGACGAGAAATTCGACCGTCTCTACAACGACGGCCTGGGCCGGCCGACCCGGACCGGCTGGGGGCCGGTGCTGGTCGCGATCCTGGCCTGCCTGGTCGGCGCCATCGTGTCCATGTTCGCCATCGCCATGGTGGTGGTCTACACCTGGATCGCCATGGGCTGGCTGGACGGCTACGTCTTTTAGCGTCGCCCCGGCGCGCCGCCAGCCTATTCGCGCATCAGCGCTTCGATCTCGCCGGCTTGCACCGGCACGCCGCGGGTGATGAGCTCGCAGCCTTCGTCCGTGACCAGCGCGTCGTCTTCGGTGCGGATGCCGATGTTCCAGTAGGCCTCGGGCACGTCGTCGGCGGGCCGCACATAGATGCCGGGCTCGATCGTCAGCATCATGCCCGGTTCCAGCTTGCGCCAGGGCCGTTCGGCGCCGTGGGCCGGGCCGGGCTGGCGGTAGTCGCCCACGTCGTGCACGTCCAGGCCCAGCCAGTGGCCGGTGCGGTGCATGTAGAAACGGCTGTAGTCGCCGGATTCCAGCACGCCGTCCAGCGAACCCTTCAAGAGCTTCAGGTCCAGCATGCCCTGCGCCAGCACGCGCAGGGCGGCCTGGTGCCCGTCGTTGAAGCCGCGGCCGGGCGCCGTCGCCTGGGCGGCGGCATCCTGGGCTGCCACCGTCAGGTCGTACAGCGCGCGCTGCGGGCCGCTGTAGCGGCCGTTCACGGGAAAGGTGCGGGTGATGTCGCTGGCGTAGCTGTCGACCTCGCAGCCCGCGTCGATCAGCACCAGGTCGCCGTCGCGCAGCACTGCCTCGCCAGCCGGATAGTGCAGCACGCAGGCGTTCGCGCCCGCTGCCACGATGCTGTTGTAGGCCACCGATTGCGCGCCGTGGCGGCGGAACTCGTACAGCAGTTCGGCCTCGATCTCGTACTCGTGCATGCCGGGGCGGGCGACGCGCATGGCGCGCACATGGGCGCCGGCCGAGATCTTGGCCGCGCGCCGCATCGCCGCGATTTCCGTGGCGTCCTTGATCAGCCGCATCTCGGCCAGCAGCGGCCGGATGTCCTGTTGGCGCGCGGGCGGCGCATGGCCGCCGCGGCTGGCCTCGCGGGCCGCCGCCAGCCAGCGGTGCAGGCGGCCGTCGTGGCGCTTGTCGCCGGCCAGGGGGGCATACAAGGTGGCGTGGTCCTGTAGCAGCGCGGGCATCAGTTCGTCCAGCGCATCGAGCGGATGGGCGTCGTCGAAACCGAAATGCGCCGCGGCCGCCTCGGGACCGAAACGCTTGCCCTCCCAGATTTCATGTTCGATGTGGCGCGGACGGCAGAAGAGCAGGGTGCGGTCGGTCGCGCCCGCGATCAGCACCAGCCAGGCGCCGGGTTCGGTGAATCCGGTCAGGTAGAAGAAGTCGCTGTCGTGCCGGTAGGGATATTCCGCGTCGCGGTTGCGCGTGGCCTCCGGGGCGGTGGCCAGGATGGCGATGCCGCCGCCTTCGGCGCGCATCTGCGCCATCAGGCGTTGGCGCCGCGCGGCGTAAGGGGCGATGTCGTCGGGAGGCAGGCTCATGGCGGACTGGGGCGCGAACCCCGGCAAGGTGATGATGCCGTTTACTTTACCCGCCATCCCCGGGATACGACACCCCACGCCAGGCCTCGCGGAATTCGCTGGACCGCGCGGGGCAAGCTGCTACAATCGCCGCTCTGTCATTGGGGAGTAGCCATCCTTTGTCCCCGCAAAGGAGCTAGCGTCAACAGACTTGGTGGTTCAGCGCTGCGCAGCAGCCGCTAGAACTCCATGGCGCTAGTAGCGGTATCCATGCACGGCGGCACCCGCCGCATGGACCAGCCAGGCGAGACCTTTGGCCGCGTTGCGTTCACCCCAGCCGGGCGAGCCGCGACGTCGCGCCAATTGGTTTCTGCTCGTCCGGCTCGTCCCTATGTTTCTCACCCTGTTCCTGTTTTTCCTGTCAGCGGCAGTGATCTACTTCGCCTGCGAGTTCTTCGTGAACGGCGTCGAGTGGGTCGGCCATCGCTTCCAGCTGGGCGCCACCGCCACCGGCACCGTGCTCGCCGCGTTCGGCACCGCCCTGCCGGAAAGCGCCGTGACCTTCATGGCTGTTGTGTTCGGCGAAACCCCCGAGCAAAAAGACATAGGCGTAGGCGCCGCCATGGGCGGCCCGCTGGTGCTGGCCACGCTGGCCTATGCGGTGGTGGGCCTGGCCCTGTGGCGCTCGCGCCGCGGGCGGGCCACGCAGGCGGACTGTATCAACGCGGACCAGCGCCGGTTGGCCCGCGACCAGGCCTGGTTCATGGGCATCTTCCTCTTCAAGGTGGGCCTGGGCCTGCTGGCCTTTGCCTGGAAGCCCTGGCTGGGCATTCTGTTCCTCGCCACCTACGGCCTCTACGTCAAGCGCGAGCTGAGCCGCGACGAGGCGAGCCTGGACAGCGAGGATTTGGAGCCGCTGAAGCTGCGCCCGCGCGACGAGGACCCGAGCATGTTCTGGGCGGTCACGCAGACGGTGATGGCCCTGGTCGTGATCGCCGGGGCATCGCATGTGTTCGTGAACCAGATCGAGCTGCTGGGCGTGGCCATGGGCGCATCGCCCCATGTGGCCGCGCTGTTGCTGGCGCCGGTGGCGACCGAGCTGCCGGAAATCATGAATGCGCTGATCTGGGTGCGCCAGGGCAAGGAACGGCTGGCGCTGGCCAACATCTCAGGCGCCATGATGATCCAGGCGACCATCCCCAGCGCGCTGGGCATCTTCATGACGCCCTGGCTGCTGGACGCGCCCTTGCTCGCGGCGGGCCTGTTCACGATGCTGTCGATCGGCCTGCTGTGGCTGCGCTTCCGCCGCTCGGCCATGAGCGTGCCGGCATTGTCGGCGGTGGGCGGCCTGTATGCCGTGTTCGCTGCCTATCTGGGCTGGCATTTCTACGCTTGACGGCGCTTGGCGCATGGGGGCTTCGGCCCCCGCGTTTTTTTCCGTGTTCAGACCCGATTCAGCGCCAAAAACCTTGTCCATAAGTGGAAACCCGCGTAAACTCTTGCCCGTTATCCATCCCAGGAGCAGTCTTCGTGAATACCGATTCCGGCGAAAGTTGTCGATCTTGCATCGACGTCGCTGTTTAACAGGTCCACGCAGAACTCCGTCTGCCGCAGCCTGTTGAACAGGTTGCGGTTGTATCCCAAGCTCCAGGCGCAAGCCCGGGCAATCGCGCAAGCCAGCGGCTTGCCGGGAACCTCCCCAACGTAAACCGCCAGAACCGCCGCTTCAGCCGCAGCGTCAGCGTTCGCGCACGTTTTCCTCGTGCCTGTCCGCCACACGCAGCGCGGGTGCGCGCGTATTCGCGATCACGCTCCCCATTCTTGCAATGGAGGTCGTTATGCGTTTCTTCGACTTGTTCCTACGCCGCGCCGGCGTGGACCGCGCCACCGCTCTGGGCCGCCGCCGCGGCACTTCGCGCCTGACGGTCATTTGTCCGCGCGACGAGCTGGGCGCCTTGCGCAAGCAGATCTGCCTGGACTTCAGCGCCGCCGGCCTGGACGTCTCGCAGGTGCAGATCGACCAGGGCCGGGATCCCGGCATGGCGTCGGCCTGCATTACCGTCAATTGCCCCCCGGAACTGCGGGGCGAACTGATGTCGCAGGCGCGCCGCCTGAGCGCCAATCCCGCCGTGCGCCACGTGCATTTCGGCACCCAGACCACGCCGGCCACGCAGGCCGCGCTGGCCTGAAGCCGCCCTTTCTTCCACAGGAGAGATCATGCCCAGTGCCTTAGACCCCGAGCCTCGATTGCGCCCAGTGCGCGGCGCCGGCATGCCTGCCTGACCTGTCCACTCGCTGCGAGCCGACAGGCAGGATAGCCATCCTGGCCCGTACGGAGTCCGCAGCCAAGAATCACCGGCCTGGCCCACGTTGCGTGTGCTTTCGCCGCCGGTACCGATTCCCCCGCTAGCTCCCTTCCGTTTTCCGCACCCGGCGCATTCCATGCGATCCGGATACCGGCAACATTGCTCCGGTGCCTGCGCACGCCTGTATGCGGCGGATTGACGGCTTTCTGTGCGAAAGCCGCGGACCGCTGCTGCCTGCGCGCGGGCAGCAGAGGGCAGGGTCGTCCGTGTCTCCGACAACTACACGTACAACCGGAGCACTCCAATGTTCAAGTTTCTCAAGTCCTTCTTTACGTCGGCGGCGGGCCTGCGCCATAGCGCAAGACACTTTCGCCGTTCGCCCATGCCCGAGCGCGGCGCCACGGCCGCCGCCGCGTCCTCCGATACCGCCCGCCATGCCAATCGCCAGACGCTGGACCTGTCGCGCATGGGTTTCGGCGCCTTGTTCGCCCTGTTCGGCAGCAGCCGCGGCGGACTGTCTGAGGCCCAGGCCCTGAGCGCGCGCGAACGCTACGGCGCCAACGAGGTCGACCACGAAAAGCCGCTGCCCTGGTACTCCCACCTCTGGCTGTCCTACCGCAATCCGTTCAATCTGCTCCTGACCGCGCTGGCGGCGCTGTCCTGGCTCACCGACGTGCGCATGGCCGTGCCTGACGACCAGTCCTGGACGGCGGTCTTCATCATCGGCGCCATGGTGCTCATTTCCACCGTGCTGCGCTTTGCGCAGGAACAGCGCTCCAGCCGCGCCGCCGAGGCGCTCAAGGCCATGGTGCAGAACACCGCCACCGTGCTGCGCAGCGACCCCGCAACCGAGGCCGAAGGCGACGCCCGGCGCTACTTCGGCGTGGCGCTGCATGTCAGCGGTTCGCGGCAGGTCGAGGTGCCGCTGGCGGAGCTGGTGCCGGGCGACGTGGTGCTGCTGTCCGCGGGCGACATGATCCCCGCCGACTGCCGCATCCTGAATGCCAAGGATCTGTTCATCGCGCAGGCCGCGCTGACGGGCGAATCCCTGCCCGTCGAAAAATACGCCACGCAGCGCGGCGAGACCGCCAACGCGCTGGAACTGGAGAACATGGCGTTCATGGGCACCAACGTGGTCAGCGGTTCGGGCAGCGCCCTGGTGGTGGCCACGGGTTCGCGCAGCTATTTCGGCCAGTTGGCCGGGCGCGTCACGCAGACCAATCGCGCGCCGACCCAGTTCCAGCAGGGCATCAACCGCGTGAGCTGGGTGCTGATCCGTTTCATGCTGGTCATGGCGCCCATCGTCATGCTGATCAACGGCTTTACCAAGGGCGACTGGATGGAGGCGCTGCTGTTTGCGCTGGCCATCGCCGTGGGCCTGACGCCCGAAATGCTGCCCATGATCGTCACGGCCACGCTGGCCAAGGGCGCCGTGCGCATGTCGCGCCGCAAGGTGGTGGTCAAGCGGCTGGACGCCATCCAGAACCTGGGCGCGATGAACGTGCTGTGCACCGACAAGACCGGCACCCTGACCCAGGACCGCATCGTGCTGGAGCGCCACACCGACGTCTACGGCGCCAGCAGCGACGACGTGCTGGCCTACGCCTATCTCAACAGCTACTACCAGACCGGTTTGAAGAATCTGCTGGACGTGGCGGTGCTGCAGCACGCCGAGGTCGAGCGCAAGCTGGATCTGGCGGCGAAGTACCGCAAGGTCGACGAGATCCCCTTCGACTTCTCCCGGCGCCGCATGTCGGTGGTGGTCAACGAAACCGAGAACGGCCGTGAACACCACGAATTGATCTGCAAGGGCGCGCTGGAAGAGATGCTGGCGGTCTGCACCCGCCTGCGCGTGGGCCATGAAGAACATCTGCTGACCGATGCCCGCCGGGCCGACATCCGCCGGGTGACGGCGGACCTGAACCGCGACGGCCTGCGCGTGATCGCGGTCGGCGTCAAGGAACTGCCGCCCACCCAGCAAACCTATGGCGTTGCCGACGAATCCGACCTGGTGCTGGTCGGGTACATGGCTTTCCTGGATCCTCCGAAGGAATCCACCGCCCCGGCGCTGAAGGCGCTCAAGGACTCCGGCATCGAAGTGAAGGTGCTGACCGGCGACGTCGAGCTGGTGACGCAGAAGGTCTGCCGCGAGGTGGATTTCGAGGTGCGCAAGGTCTACCTGGGCGCCGAGATCGAGGCGATGGACGAGGCGCAACTGGCCGCGGCCGTGCGCGAGGCCAACGTCTTCGCCCGCCTGACGCCGGCCCACAAGGAACGCATCGTGCGCAGCCTGCGGGCGCAGGGCAATACGGTGGGCTTCATGGGCGACGGCATCAACGATGCGCCGGCCCTGCGGGCGGCGGACGTGGGCATTTCCGTGGATTCGGCGGTCGATATCTCGAAAGAGGCCGCGGACATCATCCTGCTGGAAAAGAGCCTGATGGTGCTGGAGGACGGCGTCATCGAAGGCCGCAAGACCTTCTGCAACATGCTCAAGTACCTGAAGATGACGGCCAGCTCGAATTTCGGCAACGTCTTCTCGGTCCTGGTGGCCAGCGCCTTCCTGCCGTTCCTGCCCATGCTGCCCATCCATCTGCTGGTGCAGAACTTGATGTACGACATTTCCCAGACGGCGATTCCGTTCGACAATGTCGACGAAGAGCTGTTGAAGAAGCCCCAGCAATGGGACCCGGACGGACTGGGCCGCTTCATGGTGTTCTTTGGCCCGATAAGCTCCTTGTTCGACATCGCTACCTATGCGCTCATGTGGTACGTTTTCCAGGCCAACTCGACCGAACATCAGACGCTGTTCCAGTCGGGCTGGTTCGTCGAAGGCCTGTTGTCGCAGACGCTCATCGTCCATATGATCCGCACGCGCAAGATCCCGTTCCTGCAAAGCCGCGCCGCCTGGCCGCTAATGGGTATGACCTTGATGGTGGTGGTGATGGGGCTGCTGCTGCCGTTCTCGCCCTTGGCCGAGTATCTCCAGCTGCAGGCGCTGCCGTGGAGCTACTTCCCCTGGCTGGTCGGCATCCTGTTGGCCTACTGCACGCTGACGCAGTTGCTGAAGGGAATCTGGGTCCGCCGCTACGGCTGGCAATAAGTAGATGAGGCCCGCGGCGGGCGCAAGCCCGCCGGGCAATCAGGAGAAACACATGAGAATCGCTACTTTTGCCGCGCTGATGGCGGCGGGCCTGGCCCTTCCCCTGGCGGCGCGTGGCGCCGATACCGCACAGGGGCTGAGACTGTATGGCGTGGTGGACGCGGGCGTGGCCATTACCACGGTCTCGGGGCAGGGCAGCCATAGCGGGCTGCTCAACGGCGGGTTGACCGACTCGCTGTGGGGCATGACGGGGGCGGAAGACATGGGCGGGGGCTGGAGCGCCAGGTTCCAGCTGGAAAGCGGCTTCGATCCCTCATCGGGCAAGCGGGCTGACGACGACCGCCTCTTCAACTACGCCGCCTGGGTCGGCCTGGGCCATGACAGCTATGGAGAATTGCGGCTGGGGCGCCAGCACACGATAGGCCAGGTCTACGGCAATTCCCTGGAAATCGCGTCCTGGAAGGAAATGGGCATGGGCGCTACCTTCAAGGCGTCCGACAACTACCAGTTCAGCAACCTGGTCAATTACTACACCCCGGTCTGGCAGGGGTTTCAGGCCGGCATCGGCTATTCCTTCGACGCCGACGACGGCAACCGCTTCCGTACTGCCAACAACAATCGCGCGCTCAGCCTGGGTGTGAAGTACGAGGACGGGCCGTTGCTGGCGGTCGCCACCTGGGACCAACTGCGCCTGGCCGATGCGCCGCCGGGCAGCAACGGCCGGCCGCAGGCGGTGCAGCTGGGCGTCTCCTACGATTTCGAGGTGCTGAAACTGTCCCTGGCCTGGTCGCGCCAGCGCAACGGCGACGTCGGCCTGGACGGCGGCGATCCGGACGGGCTGGGTCTGGGCCTGGGGCCGGCGGCCTTCGTGCGCGGCGGCACGGTCAATGCCTGGCTGGTCGGCGCCAGCGTGCCGGTCGGGCCTGGCGCCGTGCTGCTGCAATGGTCGCTGGCGCACCCGGACTGGCATTGGGACAACGGCATGACGGCGCGCAATGCGCAGGTGATGACGCTGGGCTATACCTACGGCCTGTCCCCGCGCACGACGCTCTATGCCTTTGCCGGCTATGCGTCGAACTACACGCTGGACGACCAGTTCGATCCTGCCCATTCGCACACCACGCGCGTGGGCACGGGCATTTCGCACCGTTTCTGAGCGCCGGGGCAGGGCGGGGCGGGGTCAACTACAATCGGCGGGTGCGGCGCAGTGCGCCCGTCCCCGTACAGCCCCGACGTTTTCCGGATGGTTTGCATGGATAGTCTCGAATGGCTCATACCCTGGGAGTTTTCTCCCACGCTGGTGGCCTCCTTCCTGGTGGCCATCGTGCTGTTCGTGCGCGGCCAAAAGGTCCATCACGTGACCGCCGCCCGCAGCATCCTCTTCTGGACGGGCATGGCGCTGCTGTACCTGTCCATGCACACCCGGCTGGACTACTACGCCGAGCGCATGTTCTTCATCCACCGCATCCAGCATCTGGTGCTGCACCATCTGGGGCCGCTGCTGGTCATGGCGGCGTTCCCGGGGCAGGTGATGCGGGCGGGTCTGCCCATGCGCTGGCGCATCCGGCTACGTGACTTCCTGCGCACCGGCGCCGGCCGCGCCACGGTGACGCTGCTGACGCACAAGATCTTCGTGCCGACGCTGTTCGTCTTCCTGGTGCTGGTCTGGCTGATCCCGTCGGTGCAGTTCTATTCCATGCTGGACTGGCGTCTCTACCGCCTGATGAACTGGTCCGTGGTGATCAGCGGTTTCATGTACTGGAACCTGATCCTGGACCGCAGGCCCGCGCCGCCCGCGGCCATGACGCCGGGCGGCCGGGTCATTTCGCCCGTGCTGACGATGTTGCCGCAAATGGTGGCGGGGGCGGTCATCGCCTTCACCGAAAGCGATATCTATCCGCTGTTCGAGCTATGCGGCCGGGCCATCGCCATGTCGGCCCAGACCGACCAGACCATAGGCGGCCTGACCATGTGGATTCCGGCGGCGCTGGTCGAGGTTATCGGACTGATGGTGGCCCTGGGAACCTTGATGCGCCTGTCGGCGAAGGGACGCTTGCGCAAGGCGGATCGCGATGCGCAAGCGCGGGCCAGGGCCAAGGCCCGCGCGGCGTCCGCCTAGGGGCGGACCGCTGGCTTGCCGCTACTCCGGTAGCAGGCCGTGATACTTCTTGCCCAGGGCCACGGTGGCCTGGAACATGCCGGCCTTGCTGCCGCAGTCGTAGCGCACGCCTTCATAGCGGTGCGCATACACGGCGCGCTCGCGCATCAGCGAGGCGATGCCGTCGGTCAGCTGGATCTCGTTGCCGGCGCCCATCTTGGTCGAGCGCAGGTGGTCGAAGATCGCGGCTTCCAGCACGTAGCGGCCGACCACGGCGAGCGTCGAGGGCGCGGCTTCGGGATCGGGCTTTTCCACGATATGGGTGACGCGTTCCGTGCGGCCATTGGCGCTGGCATCTCCCTGGCGGGTGGCCACGATGCCGTACTTGCGGGTATCGGCGCGCGGTACGTCCTGCACGCCCAGCACGCTGGCGTTCTGCGTCACGGCCACGTCGATCAGCTGCTTGAGCGCCGGCAGGTCGGAGTCGATCAGGTCGTCGGCGAGCAGCACGGCAAAGGGTTCGTCGCCCACGGCGGGCGCGGCGGACAGCACCGCGTGGCCCAGCCCCAGCGGAGCCGACTGACGGATATAGAGGCAATTCACATGCGCGGGTAGAATGCCCCGCACCATGGCCAGAAGCTCGTGCTTGCCCTTGCTTTCCAGGTCCGATTCGAGTTCCGGCGCCGAGTCGAAGTGGTCTTCGATGGCGCGCTTGTTGCGTCCCGTCACGAAAATAAGATCGGTGATCCCGGCGGCCACGGCTTCTTCCACGGCATATTGGATCAGCGGCTTGTCGACCACGGGCAGCATTTCCTTGGGCATCGCCTTGGTGGCGGGCAGGAAGCGCGTACCCATGCCGGCAACAGGGAAAACAGCTTTACGGACAGGACGCATTGAGACCTCGTTGGGGCTATCGATGAAACATTTTAAGCGCATCGCTATCATAGGCTTATGAACCGCAGGAAAAAGCCATCCATTTGCTCGATTGCGAAACGGGGCGCAATCGTCGGGCTGTCCGTGGCCCTGGCCATGCCCGCCATCCCCATCTCCGCCTGGGCGCAGCCCGTGGGCCTGCCGTCGATGGGCGCGGCCTCCGCAGCCGAACTGTCCCCCGCGCTGGAGCGCAGCCTGGGCGAGGCCATCATGGCCCAGGGGCGGCGCGATCCGACCTATGTCGACGATTCCGAACTCAGCCAATACCTCACCACCATGGGGCGCAAGCTGGCGGCTTTCGCGCCCGGCGGGGTCCCCGAGGTCGAGATGTTCGGCGTGCGCGACCCCGAAATCAACGCCTTCGCCATGCCCGGCGGCTTCATCGGCGTCAATACCGGCCTGATCGTGGCTTCGGCCAGCGAGTCCGAGCTGGCCGCGGTGCTGGCGCACGAAATCGGCCACGTCGTGCAGCGCCACATCGCCCGCGGCATGACCCAGCAGAACCAGAACAGCATGCTGATGCTGGCCAGCCTGGCGGGGGCGCTGCTGGCGGCCTTGGCCGGGGGGGGCGGCAATCTGGCGGTGGGCGTGGCGGCATTCGGCCAGGCCGCGGCCATCAACCGCCAACTGGGCTTTTCCCGCGACGCGGAACGCGAGGCCGACCGGGCCGGGCTGCAGATGCTGACCAGGGCGGGCTATGACGCCGAGGGCATGGCGCAGATGTTCGGGCGCCTGATGAACGCGTCGCGCCTGAACGAAGGCGCGGGCGGCGGCTCATGGGCCAGCACCCACCCGCTGTCCATCGAGCGCATGTCGGACGTGCAGAACCGGGTGCGCAACCAGTCCCCGGTGGCTCGCCACGTGGACAGCGACGACTTCTGGTACGTACGCGCCAAGATGCGCGTGGTGCAGGGCCGCGACGCGGTCAGCCTGCGCACTGCTGGCCAGCAATTGCAGGACGAGGCCCAGGCGCTGTCCGGCGTGCGCAAATCGGCCGCCTACTACGGCCTGGCGCTGCAGGCGTTCCAGCGCAACAACCTGGCGGAGGCCGAGCGCAACTGGAACCTGGCGTCGGCGGACGGCCGCAGCTCGGCCCAGCTGGCCAAGCTCAGCGTGGATATCGCCCTGGCCCGCAAGGAATACCCCCGGGCGCTGGAGCTGGCCCAGGCCGGCACCAAGCGCTGGCCCGGCCATCGGGCCCTGGGCATCGCCTACGCCCAGGCGCTGCAAAGCATCGGCCGCCACGCCGACGCGCAGGAATACCTGCGGGCCAAGATCAAGCAATGGGGCAGCGACGAGCCCAGCCTCTACCAGATGCTGGCGCAGAGCGAAGACCGCAACGGCAAGCCCGTGGCCGCGCGCCGCGACCAGGCGCGCTTTTACGTCATGACAGGCGCATACGCCGCCGCGGAATCGCAGCTGCAGCAGGCGCGCAACATGTCCACCGACTTCTACGAGCAGTCGCAGATCGACGTGCAGATCAAGGAAGTGAAGGACAAGCTGGCCGAAGAGCGCCAGTTGCTGGAACGCTTCAAGTCGGGCTGAGCGCCGGGCCGGGCAGGGCGCCGGCGCGCCCTACTGGCCGGTTTCGAAGAAGCGTCCCAGCCGCTGCGGCAGCCAGTTCAGGTGGGCCGGGAAGCTGCCGGTCGGAAAACCGGCATGGCCGCCGTCCGTCGGCTGGTGCAGCAGGATGCTGGACGAGCACTCCTCGGGCGTGGGCAGCGACGCGGCCGGCACGAATGGATCGTTGCGGGCATTGAGCGCCAGTGTGGGCACCGATATCTTGGGCAGCCAGGGTTTGCTGGACGCGCGCGTCCAGTAATCCAGCGCATTGCGAAAGCCATGCATGGGCGCGGTGTAGGTGTCGTCGAATTCGCGCAGATCGTGTGCATGGGCGATGCGCATGACGTCGACGGCGCCGGGATAGCGATGCGCCTTCTCCAGCACCTTGTGCTTGAGCGTCTTCAGGAAATGGCCGGTGTAGACCCTGCGGTTGAATATGCCGGTGGACAAGGTCTTGCCGCAAGCCACCAGGTCCAGCGGCACGGAAACGCCCGCGCAGGCCGTCAGCCAGCCGGTGTCCTCCTGGTGTTCGCCCAGGTACTTGAGCAGCGCGTTGCCGCCCAGCGAGACGCCGACCGCATGCCAGCGCGCATGCGGGATGCGCTGGCGCACGGTTTCCAGCATGAAGCCGACCTCGGCCGAGTCGCCGGAATAGTAGGCGCGGGCCAGGCGGTTGGGTACGCCCGAACAGCCACGGAAATGCGCGATCACCACGATCCAGCCGCGCGCGCGGAAATGATGCGCGATGGACTGCGCATAGCGGCTGTTGCTGCCGCCTTCCAGGCCGTGGAACAGGATCAGGGCGGGGGTGTCGGGTGTATGCGGCAGGGACTTCCAGTCCGCATCGGTCATCCATCTGGCCGCGGCGGTCTTGCCATTGGCGACTGGGCGCTGGCCGCTGAGGGGCGCGCCGTCGGCGGACTTGTGCGGGAACAGGCCCGGGCCGGTCCAGTCGAAGTCGACGAAATCGGTGTCGGGCGTGTCCACCCGTTCGCGCACGAACGCGATGCGGTGATACTGCGCGAACAGGGCGGCATAAACCGTCTGGCTGTCGCCTCCGGGCAACCAGGAGGGAACGGGGCAGGGCGTGGTATCAAGACGAGCAGCGGCCAACTAAAAATCCACCCGATTCAGTGCAGCATGTCGGGTACGTCGTGCAAGTCGAGCACCCCGGCTTCCGTGGGCGCCGGCGAGGCATGGTGCATGACCATGCGCCAGCCGGTCGGGCCCTTGTGGTAGATGTTGGTGGCGTAGCAATTGGCGAATTGCGTGCCTTCCCGCGTCTGCACCGCCACTTGTTCCACCAGCACGTGCACCGCGCACATCATGCTCAGCATGACCAGCGGCCGCAAAGGGCGCACGTGCAAGGGACCGTTGGTCAGCACCTGCTGCCAGGAGTCCTGCACCGCCGAATGGCCGACGATGCGCAGGCCTCCCGGGTGGATGCAGACGACTTCCTCGTCGTCCGCCCAGACTTGCATCAGGCGAACGACGTCCGCCTGATCGAGGGCTTCGTAGAACGCGTGCTCTGCTTCTTCGGGCGTGGCGAACATGGTGGCGGAAACGGGTGGGCGTTGTAGAACGGGTGACTCAGTGCCCGTGGCCGTGCAGCACGGTGCCGGGCTTCAGGCGGTACTCAGCGCCGCAGTAGGCGCAGCTGGCGGAGCCGGTGCGGGCCACGTCCAGGAACACGCGGGGGTGCATGCTCCAGAGCGGCGCCTTGGGGCCCGGACAGAACACGGGCAGGTCGTCGGCGCCGACCTCGATGACTTCGTGGGGGTGGGGGACGGCGGCCGGAGCAGCAGCGGTCATGGATATTCCTGAAAAAAACCGGTAAACGGCAGGTTGGGGCAATGATGCGGCCTGGTCATGGACCGGGCCGCGCGGATCAGACTTTACTCAGCCAGTGATGGTACTTCGGGTTGCGGCCATTCACCACGTCAAAAAATGCTTTCTGCAGCTTCTCCGTGATCGGGCCGCGCCGGCCGTTGCCGATCTGGCGGTTGTCCACCTCGCGGATGGGCGTCACTTCGGCGGCCGTGCCGGTGAAGAACGCCTCGTCGGCGATGTAGACGTCGTCGCGCGTCAGGCGCTTGGTCACCACGCGCAGGCCCTGGTCTGCGGCCAGCGCATGGATGGTGGAGCGGGTAATGCCGGTCAGGGCGGAGGCGATCTCGGGCTCGCAGAGCACGCCGTCCTTGACGATGAAGAGGTTCTCGCCCGAGCCCTCGGCCACGAAGCCTTCGGTGTCCAGCAGCAGGGCTTCGTCGTAGCCGTCCTGCAGGGCCTCGGTATTGGCCAGGATCGAGTTGGCGTAGGTGGTTGCCACCTTGGCGCGCGGCATCGTGACGTTCACGTGCTGGCGCGCGAATGAGGACACCTTGACGCGGATGCCTGCGGACAGCGCTTCTTCGCCCAGGTAGGCGCCCCAGGGCCAGGCGGCGATGGCCACATGCACCCGGGCGCCCTTGGGCGACACGCCCATTTTTTCGGGGCCATAGAACACCAGGGGACGCAGGTAGCCGGCTTCGAGTTTGTTTTCGCGCACCACCATCCGCTGCGCTTCGTTGATCGTGTCGCGATCGAAGGGCATGGGGATCTGGTAGATGTGCGCCGAATTGAACAGGCGGTTGGTATGGTCTTCGAGGCGGAAGATGGCGGTGCCGATCTCGGAACGGTAGGCCCGCACTCCTTCGAATACCGACAGGCCGTAGTGCAGGGAGTGCGTCAGGACGTGCGTGGTCGCGTCTCGCCACGGTACGAGCTTGCCGTCGTACCAGATGAAGCCGTCGCGGTCTGCCATCGACATGGTCTACTCCCAAGAGCCAAGAATCTCGAGGCGCATATTGTATCAAGCAGCGAGGTTACAATACGCGCCTATTCGCGCCCCGGCGTGGCGCCGCCAGGCCCGCGCATAGTGATCCCGGCGGGCGAACGGGTTGTCGTGCGTTCCTTTTCCTTAGAGTTTCCATGTCGTCCTGTCCGAATCGCCAGGGGCCAGCCGTTGTCCTCTGAATCCGCGCTTCCTGAAACCGAAGACCCCGCCGCGGTCCGCCAGGAACGCGTTACCGCCTTCCGCGCAGGCGTACACGCCATCGTGCCCGCCCTGATCGCCACCGCCACCTGGGGGCTGGTCACCGGCGTGGCCATGGTCAAGTCGGGCCTGACGGAAACCATGGCGTTGGCCATGACCCTGTTGCTGTACGCCGGCTCGGCCCAGCTGACCTCCCTGCCGCTCATCGCCACCGGCGCGCCGCTCTGGCTGATCTTCGCCGCCGGCTGCGTGGTGAACCTGCGCTTTCTCATCTTTGGCGCGGCGCTGCATCCTTATTTCCGCCACCTGTCCTGGCCCAAGCGGCTGGGGCTGGGGTATTTCACGACCGACATGGGTTTCGTGCTGTTCATGCCGCGCTATGGCGATGCGGCCGTGCGCGGCACGCGCGAACAGCTCTGGTTCTTCCTGGGCGCCATCGCGCCGGGCTGGTTCGTCTGGCAGACGTCCTCCATCGTCGGCATCTATCTCGGCACCATGGTGCCCACGGGCTGGTCGCTGGACTTCGCCGCGGTGCTGGCGCTGCTGGCCATCACGGTGCCGCTGGCCAGCAGCAAGCCCATGCTGATTTCCATGCTGGCCGCCGGCGTGGTCGCCTGGACCGGGCAGGTCCTGCCGCTGCGCCTGGGCCTGGCCGCCGCCGTGGTGGCGGGCGTGGTCGCCGGCATCTGGGCGGAACGCTACTTCAAGGCTCGCGCATGACCCTTTGGCCCGCCGAAATCTACGTCTATTCCGCCATCCTGCTGCTGGCGCTGTGCAGCGTGCTGACGCGCGCCGGCTTCATGCTGTTCGGCGATTACATCCCCCTGCCGGAAGGCGTGCGGCGGGCCTTGCGCTATGCGCCTGCCGCCGCCTTGACCGCCATCATCGTGCCGGATCTGCTGCCCTGGAAGGCCGGCCTGGGGCCCGTGTTCGACTACAAGCTGGTCGCGGGCGTGGTCGCCGTGCTGGTTTTCCTGCGCACGCGTAGCGCGGTGCTGGTCATCATCGTGGGCATGTTGGCCCTGTGGGGTCTGCGCTGGTTGGCCGGTTGACGGTTTCTCGCCAAAAGCGTCCACGGGGTGGACGCTCCTGGTATGCCCGGCGGGCGCTTCCTGGCGGCCGGCGGAAGGCGTTTGCAATGCCTTTCGAACTGACGTCGGACCGTGTGGTAATGCGGCTGCGCTAAAATCATGTTATCCACAGCAATCCGGGCCTGGTACTGCCCTCATAAGTATCGAATCCAGAATGCGCCGCCTGGCCTGCAACGCAGGATGCGGATTGCGCGTGTTCTGGCTGTTCCGATGCTTATGTAGTGCAGTGCGCGTAGCACTCTCGTTTTGTTCTTTTTCACTGGTCCCGGTATCTGCCTAACCCTGATGACTGAATCCACTCAATCCGTAGCACCTGCCGCTGACGCACCCGCGCCGACGTTCACCGATTTCGGGCTGCATCCTCTGCTGCTGCAGTCCATCGCCGAAACCGGCTACACCACGCCCACGCCCATCCAGGCCCAGGCCATTCCCGTCGTGGTGGAAGGGCGCGACGTCATGGGCGCCGCGCAGACCGGCACCGGCAAGACGGCTGCCTTCACGCTGCCCATCCTGCACCGCCTGATGCCCTTGGCCAACACCAGCGCATCGCCCGCGCGCCATCCGGTGCGCGCGCTGATCCTGACGCCCACGCGCGAACTGGCCGACCAGGTCTACGAAAGCGTCAAGCGCTACAGCAAGCAGACGCCGCTGCGTTCCGCGGTAGTGTTCGGCGGCGTGGATATCGGTCCGCAGAAGGAAGCCCTGCGCCGCGGTTGCGAAGTGCTGGTGGCCACGCCCGGCCGCCTGCTCGACCACGTCGAGCAAAAGAACGTGAACCTGAGCCAGGTCGGCATTCTGGTGCTGGACGAAGCCGACCGCATGCTGGACATGGGCTTCCTGCCCGACCTGGAACGCATCATCCGCCTGCTGCCCGCGCAGCGCCAGGGCCTGTTGTTCTCCGCCACGTTCAGCAATGAAATCCGCAAGCTGGGCCGTTCGTACCTGAATCAGCCGGTCGAGATCGAAGTCGCGGCGCGCAACGCCACGGCCAACACGATCACCCAGATCGCCTACAAGATGCCCAGCGACGCCAAGCGCGCCGCGGTCGTGCATCTGGTGAAGTCGCGCGGCCTGAACCAGGTCATCGTGTTCTCCAACACCAAGATCGGCACGGCGCGGCTGGCCCGCGACCTGGAACGCGACGGCGTCAAGGCCGAATCCATCCACGGCGACAAGACGCAGGCCGACCGCATGAAGGCGCTGGAAGCCTTCAAGGCCGGCGAACTGGAAGTGCTGGTGGCCACCGACGTGGCGGCGCGCGGCCTGGACGTGGCCGGCGTGCCCTGCGTCATCAACTACGACCTGCCGTACAACGCCGAAGATTACGTGCACCGCATCGGCCGTACGGGCCGCGCGGGCGCGTCGGGCGAGGCCATTGCCTTGTTCACGCCCGACGAAGAGCGTTTCCTGCTCGACATCGAAAAACTCATCAAGCGCGAAGTGCCGCGCGGCACCCTAGACGTGCCGGCCGAACTGGTCGCGCGCAGCCACCGCCGCAGCGACGAGCGCCGCAGCTCGTCCCCGCGCGAAGGCCGCGAAGGTCGCGAAGGTCGTGACGGCCGTGGTGATCGCGGCCGTTCGTCCGACCGCCGTTCCGGCTATTCGTCCGGCGCGCCGCGCCAGCCCGTGGATGACTTCTTCCTGAAGCCCTACGAGCCCTCGACCCCGTCTGCCCCGGCTGAAGAGCCGGCGCCCAGGACCAATGGCGCATCTTCCGCGCCCAAGCGCCAGGTCGCTGTCTTGCTGGGCGGCAGCCGCAAGCCCTGACAAGCGCCTGCATGAAAAAACCCGCAAGCCCTTGGGCGTTGCGGGTTTTTTTATGACTGGGCCGCGCGTGGCGCGCCGGCATGCCGCGGCTCAGGCGGCCAGCATGCGCGGCAGGTCCGGCAAGGCCGTGGCGACCTCGGCGCTGTTTTCATTCAGGCTTTCGAGCAGGCGTTCCAGGTGGCCGATGTGCGGCAGCATCGGGCCGTAGAACACCACTCGCGGGCCGATCTGCACCAGCAGGGTGGGGAAGTTCTCAACGTCTTCGTCACCCAGCAGTTCGGCGTGGTCCTCGATGTCGATCCAGGCGAAGACGTGCCGCGGCATGGCGGCGGCCAGCGCTTGCAGCTTGGGCTTGTATTGCTCGCAGGTATCGCACCAGGCCGCGCAGAAACAGGCCACCAGCCAGGCGTCGGGCGATGAGCCGAGCCGCGCGCGCAGCGCGGTCAGGTCGGTATCGGGTACAAGTAGGGACATGTGGGCAGATCAAGGCGTGTTTGACTATCATACCTGGGATGTCCACCCCCTCATTTCTCCTCCATGACCGCTTTGCGCACTGATTCCGCCACGCCCGACAACGGCCGATTTTCCGCTGCCGGGGCCGGCGCTGTCAGCGTGGGCCAGGCCTTCAAGCGCGCGCTGGTGTCCCAGTGCCATCCCTCCATGCTGTTCGCGCTGCTGCTGCCGTTCCTGATCGCGCTGGTGGGGGCGCTGTTGTTGCTGTACCTGTTCTGGACGCCGCTCAATGAATGGCTGGCGGCCGAGGCGGCGCGCTGGGACTTCGTCAACCGCGCGGAGGACTGGATGCTGGCGATGGGGCTGTTCTCGCTCAAGGTCTATATGGTGCCCATCATTGCCGTGGCCATCCTGCTGCCGGTATCGGGCATCCTGGGCCTGGCGATTGCCGCCGTTTTCGTGATGCCGCTGGTGCTGCGCCACGTCAGCCAGCGTGAATACGTGAGCGTCACACGGCAAGGCAAACATGCGACCGCGGTCAGCGTGTGGAACGCGATCTGGGTATCCCTGGTCTTTGCCGCGGGCTGGCTGCTGACGCTGCCGCTCTGGCTGGTGCCGCCGATGGCCATTGCGCTGTCGATCTTCTGGTGGGCCTTCGCGTTTTCGCGCATGATGCGCGTGGACGCCATCGTCGAACACGCCAGCCCCGCCGAACGCAAGCTCATCCTGGAACGCAACAACGGCGGCTTCTGGACCATCGGCTTGATCTGCTCGCTGCTGAACCTGTTGCCGCCGGCGTGGGTCATCCTGCCGGTGTTCTCGGCCCTGGTCTACGCCCACTATGGTCTGGAAGCGCTCAAGCGTTTGCGCGAGGACCGTGTCATCGACGTCTGACCGGCGTCATCCCTCTCAACTTCTGGAATCGGACATGGCCGCAGAATCCGCCGCCCGCCGTATCGGCCTCATCATCGTGGGGGACGAGATCCTCTCGGGCCGCCGTCAGGACAAGCATTTTTCCAAGATCGTCGAACTGCTGGCCGCGCGCGGCATGCAGCTGGGCTGGGCCGAGATCGTGCCCGACGACCGCGACACGCTCATCGCCACCTACAAGCGCAGTTTCGCCACCGGCGATGTGGTGTTTTCCTGTGGCGGCATCGGCGGCACGCCCGACGACCACACGCGCCAGGCCGCCGCTGCCGCGCTGGGCTTGCCGCTGGCGCTGCACCCCGAGGCCGAGCAGGCCATCGCGTTGCGCACGGCCGAGATGGCGGCCAAGGGGCAGGGCACGGCCGATATGAGCGCGCCGGAAAACCAGCAGCGGCTGCAGATGGGCGTGTTTCCGGAAGGCTGCGAGATCGTCCCGAATCCCTACAACCGCATCCCTGGCTTCTTCATCAAGGACCACACCTTCGTGCCGGGCTTTCCCGTCATGGCCTGGCCCATGCTGGAATGGACCTTGGATACGCGCTATCGTGCACTGCAGCATGTGCGTGCCCACGCGGAGCATTCCTTCCTGGTTTTCAGCATGCCCGAATCGCGCATCACCCCGGCCATGCAGACCGTGGAAACGCGCTGGCCGGGCGTGCGGGCGTTCAGCCTGCCCAGCGTGGGGGAGGCCGGCGGCACGCCCCATATCGACCTGGGCGTGAAGGGCGAACCGGCCGCCGCAGCGGAGGCTCTCGAGTACTTGAGGGCCGAGGTGCTGCGCCTGGGCGGCAAGCTGGCGCCGCCGCCGGCAGCGTGAAATCAGGGCCTCACTAGATGTGCGGCCCTTTTTTTGATACAAAAAGCGGTTGCCAAACGCGCCAGTAAATTTCACAATACGGGAAAGAACTGTTTGCTGCGATGCCGCAAGTCCGGTTCCCGAAGGTGGGGCCCTACAGGCGGCGCAGCTGTCCTCGCCCCCCTTTCCATGTCCCGTCTCCCCACTACCCGCAATGCCCTGGACGCAGAGACCGAAGGCGCCTCCGCCCATCCCATCGCCATCCAGGTGATCGAGCGCGCCATGCGCCTGCTCGACGCCCTGGCCGCGCAGCCGGATCCGGTAACGCTGAAAGAACTGTCCGCGACCACCGGCCTGCATGCTTCGACCGCGCACCGCATCCTGAACGACCTGGTCGTGGGCCGCTACGTCGAACGCGTCGACAACGGCCTGTATCAGTTGGGCATGCGCCTGCTGGAGCTGGGATCGCTGGTCAAGGGGCGCCTGAACGTGCGCGAGGCCGCCATCTCCGCCATGCGTTCGCTGCACAAGCTGACCGGACAGACCATCAACCTGTCGGTCCAGCAGGGCGACGAGATCGTCTACATCGAACGTGCCTGGAGCGAGCGTTCCGGCATGCAGGTGGTCCGCGCCATCGGCGGCCGCGCGCCGCTGCACCTGACCTCCACCGGCAAACTGTTCCTGTCCACGGCCGATGCGCGCCAGGTCCGCGCCTACGCGCTGCGCACTGGCCTGGCCGGCCACACGCGCAACAGCCTGACCGACCTGGACCGCCTGGAGCGTGAACTGGCGCTGGTGCGGCGCCACGGCTATGCGCGGGACAACGAAGAACTGGAACTGGGCGTGCGCTGCATCGCCGCCGGCATTTTCGATGATACCGGCAAGCTGGTCGCCGGTCTGTCCATCTCTGCCCCCGCGGAGCGCCTGCAGGACGACTGGATCAAGGCGCTGGTCGACACCGCCGCCAGCATTTCCGAAGCGCTGGGCTACGAGCCCTCGGTGTCCGCCGGCTTCAACGGCCTGGGCATGGCCGCCGAGGCCCTGCGCCCGTAACCATAAGGTCGGCCTCCAAAAAGAAAAGCCCCTGACGGGGCTTTCCTCTTGCGTGCGCCATGCAGGCGCTTCCGCCGATTACTGCTGTTCGACGCCAGCCTTCTTGAACAGCTCGCCCCACTGCGGGACCTGCTGCTTGACCTTGGCTTCCAGGGCTTGCGGGTTGGCGTCGGACGTCAGCACCGTGGCGCCCAGCTGCTTCATGCGGTCCTGGAATTTGGGATCGGCCAAGCCGGCCTGCAGGCTCTTGACCAGCTTGTCGACGACGGGCTTGGGCGTGCCCTTCGGCACCCACATGCCATGCCAGATGCCCACTTCAAAACCCTTGTAGCCGGATTCGTCCATGGTCGGCAGGTTCGGCAGCGTGGGGACGCGCTCCAGGCTGGTGACGGCGTAGGCCTTCACCTTGCCGCTGTCGATCTGCTGGGTGGTGTTGGTGGTCTGGTCGCACATCAGGTCCACCTGCTTGCCCAGCAGGTCGTTCATGGCCGGCGCCGTGCCCTTGTAGGGGATGGTCAGCAGCTGCACGCCCAGCGCTTCGACCAGCATGGTGCCGCACAGATGGCTGGCGGCGCCGATGCCGGCGTTGGCCAGGGACACCTTGTCCTTGTTCTGTTTGACGTATTCGGCCAGTTCCTTGATGTTGTTCGGCGGGAAGTCCGAACGCGCAATGATGGTCATCGGCACGTCGACCACCAGGCCGATGGGCTCGAAGCTCTTGTAGGGGTCGTACCCCGGATTCTTGTACAGCGAGGGCGCCGTCGAGAAGCCGGCGTGCATCAGCAGGACGGAGTAGCCGTCGGGCTGGGCGCGGGCCACCTGGGTGGTGCCGATGGTGCCGCCGGCGCCGCCCTTGTTCTCGACCACGACCGTCTGGCCCAGGCTCGGCCGCATGGCTTCCGCGAGCGAACGCGCGACGTTGTCCGTCGGGCCGCCAGCGGCGAACGGCACCACCATATTGATGGGGCGATCCGGATATTCGGCTTGGGCGGCGCCGGCTGCGAGCATGGCGCTGGCCGCGAGCAAGGCCGAAAGCGTGCGGGGGATGAGGGTCATGAGGTCTCCAATTGCAGGGTTTGCTGCGATTTGTTGTTGCGCGCCGACTTGTGGGTTTATTTGTCTGTCATCAGCGTGAAAGCAGTTTAGAAAACAATTGATACGACGTCACTTCGGGTATTTCCTGAATCCTGGGAAACCTTTGTGCTGGATCAAACCCAGGCGAGGCTTGCACCATCAAAGTGCAATTCTTTGTTGCGTCGCACAAAAACTCCTTGACAAGGATTTTCCCCAGTCTAGAATGTCAATTGTGCAGTGCATCAAACGGGCCGGCGGTAGCTTGTAGTACCAGTTTCCGCGCACGTTTTTATAGTTCGTCGCAGACAACCATCCTTCTTTGCCGGACAGCCTCCGGCTACCCATGGAGCATCCTATGAGCGCTATCCCGCAACAAGTCCTGGACCGTCAAAAGGCCAGCATCAACACCATCGTGGCTGCCCAGACGGCCGTTTTCGCCGGCTTCGAAAAGCTGGTCGAACTGAACCTGAAGGTCGTTCGCGCCACCCTGGACGAAGTCGCCCAGAAGTCGCAGCAAGCCGCTGAAGTCAAGGACCCGCAGGAAGCCGCCGCTTTCGCCTCGGGCCTGCTGCAGCCGGGCGCCGAGAAGGCCATGGCCTACACCAAGCACGTGTACGACATCGTTGCCGGCGTGCAGACCAGCCTGGTCAAGCTGACCGAAGACCAGATCGCCGAAAGCCAGCAGCAACTGAGCGAAGCCGTCGACCAGTTCTCCAAGAACGCCCCGACCGGCTCCGAAAGCGCTGTTGCCCTGATCAAGTCCTCGCTGGCCACCGCGACCAGCGCCTACGATTCGATGACCAAGGCCGCCAAGCAGGCCGCCGAAGTCGCCGAGTCGAACCTGAATGCCGCCGCCAACGCGACCTTCAAGGCCGCCACGGATGCTGCCGATGCAGCGACCAAGGTTGCCAGCCGCAGCCGTCGCAGCGCCTAAGTTTTTGGCGCGCAGTGCTGCGCAAACCGTAGTTATGTAGTACTGTTGAGTGACAGAGCAGAGCTGGAATTAGGGCCACCCACCGGGTGGCCCCTTTTTTTTGCCTGCTTTTTAGCAGTATGGCCGGTGGATGCCGGCCGCGTTTGCGCTCAGCGCGCCACGGCGCGCACGCATTCGCCCACCAGGGCCGGGCCGCGATAGATCAGGCCGGTGTAGAGCTGCACCGCGTCGGCGCCCGCGTCCATCTTTTCGCGGGCCTGGCGGCCCGACATCACGCCGCCCACGCCGATGATCGCCAGGCTGCCGCCCAGCTTTTCCTTCAGGCGGCGGATGACCGCCAGCGACAATTCATGCACCGGGGCGCCTGACAGGCCGCCCGCTTCCTCGGCATGCGGCTGGCCGGCGACGGCGTCGCGCGAGAGCGTGGTGTTGGTGGCGATGACGCCGTCGATGCCATGGCGCGGCAGCGTTTCCGCGATGGAATCGATCTGCTCGTGCGTCAGGTCGGGAGCGATCTTCACCGCCATGGGTACGCGCCGCTGGTGCTTGTCTTCCAGCATGCGGCGCTTGTCCGCCAGTTGTGCCAGCAGGGCCGACAGTTCGTCGCCGCCTTGCAGCGCGCGCAGGTTCTTGGTGTTGGGCGAGGAAATGTTCACCGTCACGTAGTCGGCATGCGGATACACGCCTTCCAGTCCGATCAGGTAGTCGTCCGCGGCGCGCTCGATCGGCGTGTCCGCATTCTTGCCGATGTTCAGCCCCAGGATGCCGCCTTGCTTGCGCCAGGCGCTGCGCTGCACATTGGCCAGGAAGGCCTCCAGCCCCTGGTTGTTGAAGCCCAGCCGGTTGATCAGTGCATTGGCGCGCGGCAGCCGGAACATGCGCGGCTTGGGGTTGCCGGGCTGCGCGCGCGGGGTCACCGTGCCCACCTCGATGAAGCCGAATCCCAGGTTGCCCAGCGCGTCGATATAGGCGCCGTTCTTGTCCAGGCCCGCGGCCAGCCCGATCGGGTTGGCCAGCTGCAAGCCCATCAGCGTGCTCGGCGCCTTCGGCTGCGCGTGCATGAGCTTGCGCGTGGCGCCGCATTCATAGGCGCGCTGCAAGCCCGACAGGGTGACTTCGTGGGCGGTTTCCGCGTCCATGGCGAACAGCGCCGGGCGGGCCAGGGGATAGGCGTGGAAGAGAATAGACATGGGGCGGAATTGTAGAGCGAATTTTGCCGGCCCTGCGCCGCGCCAGGCGCTCCAAAGGAGGGGCGGATCAGGCGGGCGGCAAGGCGGGCTGCTCGCCCCACGCGCCGTCGACCAGGAACTGCGCCGGGTGGAAGCTGGATTTGTAGGACATCTTGCGGCTGTCGGCGATCCAGTAACCCAGGTACAGCCAGGGCAGGTTCAACGTGCGGCATTGCTCGATCTGCCACAGGATGCTGTAGGTGCCCAAGCTGCCGGCAATGTCGGGATCGTAGAAGGTGTAGACGGAGGACAGGCCGTCGTCCAGCACGTCGATGATGGACACCATGATCAGCTCGCCCGTCTCATCGCGGAACTCGACCAGGCGGGTGTTGACGCGGCTGGTGAGCAGGAATTGCGCATACTGCGTGCGGCTGTCCTCGTCCATGCCGCCGCCCGGATGGCGGCCCTGCTGGTAGCGCGTATAGAGCCGGTAGTGCTCGGGCGACCAGGCCAGCTCGGCCACGAACGACTGCAGGCCCTGGTGGTCGCGCCAGGCGCGGCGCTGGCTGCGGTTGGGCGCGAAGCCCGCGGTATCCACGCGCACCGGGATGCAGGCGTGGCAGTTGTCGCAATGGGGTCGGTAGGTGAAGAGCCCGCTGCGCCGAAAGCCTTGTTCCACCAGTTGCGAATAGGTGCCCGCGTTGATCAGATGGCCGGGCGCGGCGACCTGCGACCGTGCCTGGCGACCCGGCAGATAGCTGCAAGGGTAGGGAGCGGTGGCGTAGAACTGCAGGGTGGAGAAGGGGAGTTCTTTGAGCTGGCTCATCGGAGGTCCCGCGATGCGGCGGCAGGCCCGCAAGGGGAGTGGCTACATATTAACGCCGAACCCCGGGCCCGATGCTGTGTCGGGATGCAAGCGGCCGGTGCTGTCCAGCGTGCCGCGCGCCCAGGCGATCGGGGGCAGCGCCGTGGTTGCGCGCACATGCTGCAGGAACGCGGCGCGCGGGATGGGGCGCGCGCCCAGACTGGCCAGGTGGCGGGTCTGCTGCTGGCAGTCGATGCGTTGCACGTCTTGCGCGGCGAGGTAGCGCACCACGTAGGCCAGCGCGATTTTCGATGCGTTGGGCGCGCGGGTGAACATGGATTCGCCGAAGAACATGCGGCCCAGGCTGATGCCGTAGAGGCCGCCGGCCAGTTCACCGTCGATCCAGGTTTCGATGCTGTGCACGTAGCCGGCCTCATGCCAGGCGCGATAGGCCTGCTGCATGGCGGAGGTGATCCAGGTGCCGGGCTGGCTGTCGCGCGGCGCGGCGCATTGCGCCATCACCTCGGCGAAAGCGGTATCCACGCGCACCTGCACGCGCGGCGCGGCGGCCAGCTCCTGGCTGGCAATCTGGCGCAGCAGCTTGCGCAGCGAATGCGAGGGCGCGAAGTCCTTCACGGCCAGCACCATGCGCGGATCGGGGCTCCACCACAGAATGGGCTCGCCCTCGGAGTACCAGGGGAATATGCCGTTGGAGTAGGCCTCGATCAGCCTGGATGTCGACAGGTCCGCGCCCGCCGCGAGCAGGCCGTCGGGATCCGCAAGCGCAAATTCCGCGGGCGGAAAAGGGGTGTCGACGGCTAGCCAGGGCAGTTTCAACGGTGCGATTCTAGGGTGTAGTGATGGGGGGGATACACGCCCTGCTTGCGGTCGTCGAAGTAATGGCGCAGCGTGGTCGCCACGGTGCGGAACGCCAGGTCGTCCCAGGGGATCTCGGATTCGTCGAAAAAGCGCGCCTCCAGGCTTTCGGGGCCGGGGTCGAGGTCGGCCGACAGCGCCTGGGCCAGGTAGAACACGTGCACCTGATCGATCTGGGGCAGGTCGATGATGGTGTATAGCTCGCCCAGCTTGATGCGTGCGCCGGATTCCTCCAGCGTTTCGCGGGCGGCGCCCTGCGCGGTGCTTTCGCCCAGTTCCATGAAGCCGGCGGGCAGGGTCCAGGTGTTGTAGCGCGGTTCGATCGCGCGCCGGCACAGCAGGACGCGGTTCTCCCAGACCGGCACGGTGCCGACCACCAGCCGCGGATTCTGGTAGTGGATCGCGCCGCAGTGATCGCAGATGTCGCGTTCGCGGTTGTCGCCTTCGGGAACCCGGCGGCTGATGGGCGAGCCGCATTGGCTGCAGAAATGCGAACGGCGCGGCGCGGGGAAGTATTCGAGGGGCGATTTTGCGGTCATGGGTACGATTCTAACGGCTGCGGCGGGGGCTGGCGCGCCGGCCCGGAACGGCCGGGGAGGGGGTGCCGAAGCGGCCCTCCAGATGTTCCACGAAGGATCGTACCTTGGGCGACAGGAAGCGCCGGTGCGGGTAGACGGCGTACATGGAGATCGGGGTGTGGGCGTAATCGGTCAGCAGCGCGACCAGGCGGTGGGCACGGATGTCGTCGCCCACCAGGAAATCGGGCTGCAGGATGATGCCGTGGCCGGCCAGCGCCGCCGTCCGCAGCACGTCGCCGTTGTTGGCCCGCAGGGCCGCGTTCACGCGCACCAGATGGGTCACGCCGTCCTTCTCGAAATGCCATTCATTGCCGGTGCTGGCGTAGGCGTAATGCAGGCAGCGGTGCTGCTTCAGTTCCTCGGGCGTCTGCGGCGTGCCGTGGCGTTGCAGGTAGCCGGGGGCGGCGCAGACCAGCAACTGCTGCGGCGCCAGCGGGCGCGCGACCAGCGAGGAATCCTGCAGCGGGCCGATGCGCACCGCCACGTCGTAGCCGTCTTCCACCAGGTCCACCACGCGGTCGTTCAGGTCCAGATCGATGATCACGTCTGGATAGCGCTGCAGGTACTCGGCAATTGCCGGCCCCAGGTGCAGGATGCCGAACGACACCGGCGCGCTCACCCGCAGGCGGCCGCTGGGGCGCTGGCCCTCGGCCTGCAGCGACAGCTCCAGGTCGGCCACCTCGGCCAGGATGGGCCGCACGCGTTCGTAGAAGGCGCGTCCGGCGTCGGTCATGCTCAGCTTGCGCGTGGTGCGGTTCAGCAGGCGTACGCCGTACTTCTGTTCCAGATAGGCGATCTGGCGCGTGACCACGGAGCGGGCCTGGCCCATCTTGTCGGCCGCGGCCGCGAATGAGCCCAGTTCCACGACCTTGGCATAGGTCTGCATGGCGGTGTGCGTGTCCAAGATTGTTTCCTATCGGGGAACAATAATTTGCAATTCTGCATGTTTATCTTTGTTTTTGGAATCGCAAGAATAGCGCTCATCAAGAATCTTCCCGTCCTGGGCGATTCCCCTACCGCTCTAGGAGAGTGCAATGGTTGATACCCGTACCGCGCCCTATGCCGCGCTGTTGCTGCGCGTGGCGCTCGGCGTCATGTTCCTGGCCCATGGCCTGACCAAGCTGCTGGTGTTCACGCTGCCCGGCACCGCGCAGTTCTTCGCCAAGATCGGCTTCGCCGGCTGGCTGGCCTATCCGGTGACGTTTTTCGAGGTCGGCGCCGGCGTGCTGCTGATCCTGGGCGTCGTGCCGCGCTGGATCGCCGCCATCGCCGTGGTGCAGTTGTTCGTGGCGTCGACGGTGCATTTTCCCAATGGCTGGGGCTTCGGCAATGCCGGCGGCGGCTGGGAATATCCGATCTTCCTGACCGTGGCGGCTGCCGTGCTGGCGCTGTTGGGCGACGGCAAGTTCGCGCTGGTCAAGAGCGGCCGCGGCTGATCGATGCGCGCACCAGTCTGTCTACCGCCGCGGACGTGGCCTGCAGGACGGCCGGCCCATAGAATGGCCCGGCCGTTTTCCATTTCCGGAGTTTCCATGTCCTTCCCGAAGTCCTACTTCAAGCGCGCCGCCGCCACGGCCATGCTGGCCCTGGCCTTGTCTCCCGCCGCCCATGCCTCCGCCGAACAGGAAGCCGCCAACAAGGCGGCCGTGCTGGCCTTCTACGAGAAGGGCCTGAACCAGAAGGACGCGGACGCCGCCTTGAAGTACGTGGGCGACCGCTATGTGCAGCACAACCCGAACGCCGCGGACGGGCCCGAAGGCTTCCGCAAGTTCATCGCCTTCCTGCGCGACAAGTTTCCGCAGTCGCGCAGCGAGATCAAGCGCGTCTTCACCGACGGCGACTACGTGATCCTGCATGTGCATGCGGTGCGCCAGCCCGGCGACCGTGGCAGCGCCATCATCGACATCTTCCGCCTGGAGCAGGGCAAGATCGTGGAACACTGGGACGCGGTGCAGCCCATTCCCGAGCAGTCCGCCAATCCCAACGGCATGTTCTGAGGGCGCCGTTCAGGCGCGGGGATTCGCTTCGAAGCCCAATTCCCGCGCCACGTCCTTTTGCGCGATCAGCGCCAGGGGCGCGGCCGGGTAGATCCCGGGCAGGACAGCCGGGATTGCGCTGCCGGGGGCAAGGTCTGCCAGCGCATCGAGCAGCGGTGCGCCTTGCGCCGTGACCATCTTCTCCAGCAGCGGCTGCAGATCGCGGTCGAGCACGATGCCCGCGCCCAAGGGCGTCATCGCATACAGTTGTCCCGCGTCGTCCAGCCTCCACCCGTCGACCGAATCGACCGTCACGTTCGTGTGCGTGAGCAGCCCGCTGCTGTCGTCGTTCAAGCGCAGCACGTAGGGCGCGGCGTCCAGGCGCAGGAACACGCGTTGGGGACCATTCTGGAAAAACCAGCGGCCGGCCTCGTCGTGTTCGTAGTTGCGGCTGATGAATTCCAGGATCTGCGTATTGGTGATGGACTCGCCCGGACCGCCGGCGGCCGCCTGGCCTTGCGGGTGCAGACGCCAGCGGCCGCGCGCGTCCAGCGACAGCCAGCCGTAAACCGCCGGCACGTCGGGCCAGCGGGCCAGCGCGTCCTTCACCGATTGATCCATGTTCAGGGCCGGATGATGATGGGAGGAGGGTTGATGATGATGGCGGGCGCCGGCATCGCAGGCACCACCACCGGCTGCGGCATGTAGCCATGGCGGTAGTCGTCCCGGCACTTGCGCTTTTCCTGGTAGTCGCCGTTGCGCTTCCATTTGCGCTCGACCTTACAGGCGCCGTCCCAGTATTGCTCTTTATACTCGCGGCCGTGGCGGTGGCGGTGCTTGTCCGAGTCCGCCTGCGCCGCAAGCGGGGCCAGCGTGAGCAATGCCGCCGTGGACAGCGTCAGCAGCGCGGAGGAAGAGCGGGCTCGGGAGTTCGGAAGCGTGCGCATGGGATCGTCGTCAGTTGCAAACGGCGTCACCTTAGCAATCATTTGATTGCCGGCGCGTAGTGATGCGTAACGAGATGCTGGGGAAAAGCCGCAATCGTACCTGACGTCAATTGCCCAGGCGGGAGGGTGGCCGCCGCGACGGTCTCGCGCGAGGGGTGAGTGAACGCCGTTGTTTTATTTTACGAGGGGCCAGAAGCAGCGTAAAACTTGAGCCTTCACTTCTAACTGGCGAGTTCCAAACATGAAGATCGCTATTCTGGATGACTGGTTCGACACCCTGCGCCGCCTGCCTTGTTATGCCCTGCTGCGCGATCACGAGGTCACCGTTTGGACGGATCACGTCGAAGATGTCGACGTGCTCGCGCAACGCCTCGCCGATACGGAAGTACTGGTCCTGATCCGCGAGCGCACCACCATACGCCGCGAACTGATCGAACGGTTGCCCAAGCTGCGCCTGATCAGCCAGCGCAGCGTCTATCCGCACATAGATATCGCTGCATGCACCGACCATGGAGTCCTTGTGTGCTCCGATCTGCATGCGGATACGCCTTCGTATGCTGCTGCCGAGTTGACCTGGGCGCTGGTGCTGGCCGCCATGCGCCAACTGCCGCAACAGGTGGAGTCCATGCGTCAGGGCCATTGGCAATGCGGCGTGGGCCACACCGTCCGAGGCAAGACCATGGGAATCTTTGGCTATGGGCGCATTGGCAGCGTCGTTGCGGGCTACGCGCGGGCGTTCGGCATGCGGGTGCTGGTCTGGGCTCGTCCCGAATCGCTGCAGCGCGCGCGTGACGACGGCTACGACATTGCGGCGTCCAAGACGGAGTTCTTCTCCTCTTGTGACGTGCTGTCGCTGCACATGCGCCTGGTCCCCGCCACCAAGGGGATCGTCACGGCGGCGGATCTCGCGGGCATGAAGGACGGTTCGCTGCTGGTGAACACCAGCCGCGCGGGGCTTATCGAACCCGGCGCCCTGGCGCCTGCGCTGCAGGCCAAACGTCCGGCCATGGCGGCGCTGGACGTGTTCGAGCAAGAGCCGTTGACCGATACCGCGGACCCGCTCTTGCGTATGCCCAACGTTCTATGCACACCCCATATAGGCTACGTGACCTACGAAGAATGGGATCTGCAGTTCAAGGACGTGTTCAACCAGATTCTCGCTTTTGCGGCCGGGAAACCAGTAAATATGGTGAATCCGCAGGTGGTGTCCGCATGAACGAATCCCTGGAACGCCAGGCTTCGTTGGCTGCCAGCGGGGCCGAATGGTCCGCAGTGCGACGATCCAGTGCGGCGATCAAAGGGCCGGAAAAACAAAAAACCCGCAGATTTTCATCTGCGGGTTTTGAGAAATCGCTGGAGGCGCAAGCCGGAATCGAACCGACGTACACGGATTTGCAATGCTTTAATGCTGTTTAAATATACAGCACTCTACGACGCTCTCCTGGGAAGACAGGCCGTAAAACTCGCCACCAACACCATCGAAAACACGCCGATGGTCAATTTTCCCCCACACCTTTTCTGGGCGCCTTATGGGTGGAAATCTGCTGAAGTGCAGCCTGTAGAGAGTCGGTTGCAAGGTGAGCATAGCGCGCCGTGGATGCGGTGGATTTGTGCCCTAGAACCTTCCCTACTGTATACAGAGGAACACCGGCCTGAACCATGTTGCTGGCCGTGCTGTGGCGCAGGTCATGCAGCGTCAGTTCTGGGTGCCCAATTGCTGCCGCACCCTTCTTCAGCCAGATCATCAGAGAACGATAGCTGATCTTGGGGGGCAGGTGCTTGCGGGCATAGTGCGCCACTTTCCCCATGACGGGGATATTGCGCGGCTCCCCGTTCTTGGTGTCCGCCAGTACGAAGTGATCGCCCTGCACCTTGGCTGACCAGACTTCGCCCCGCCGCATACCAGAATAGAAGGCAATGAGCAGAAGCGCCCGGGCCGGCCGGTTGCTGATCTTGCGGCACATCCGCAGCATCCACGGGCGAGTGACGTAATTGCGCCGTTCATTGCTGACTTCCGGCAGGGAGACATGGGACGCTGGGTCAGGGATATCCAGACGGCGATCCTTCCAGAGCGCCCGGCAGGCGGCGCGCACCAGGGCGATCCGCTGCTTCATGGTGGCCGGCTTCCACTCTCCCGCCTCCTTTTCTTGAATGTCTCGGGATACGTCCGCCAGTTCATTGAGGCGCTTCCCCTTGTAGTACTCGGCCGCCGCGGCTAAATGACGCGCCGCGTGCATGTACGACTTCAATTCCTTCTTCGTGTCCAGGTAATGCCTGACGGCGGTGTCGATGAGCGGGACAACCTTCTCTATTCCCTGGGCTATCGCATAGAGGCGGCCGCTTTCCTCCCGGTCGAACTTGTCCGCCTGGGCTTGATTCCAAGCTTTTGGAAGTAGCTTTGTAGCCCGGACTCTTCGGCCTTCAATAAGGCGGTCGAACTCAAAGCGATATCGACGGCGGCTTTTATCGAAGTAGATCGACATTGTTGCTCGTACTCCTGAATGTCAATTTCATCAAACCGGATCAGTCTGCCGATCCTCGTGCAGGGGATCGGGCCACCCGGAGCGGCGAGCTGGCGCGCCTTGCTTTTGCTGATGCGAAAGCGGCTGGCCAAATCGGCAGGCGTGAGGATAGACATATCGCCTCCAAAACAAAGCCCGCGGTGAGCGGGCCTTATTAGTCTTCCATCTCGATGATTACGTGCATGAACCGGATCTCGTTCTCCGGCACGTTGAACAGGAAGTTCATCCATGAGATGAAGCCGGACGTGAACCAGCCGCATCCCAGCTTTCGTAGGGCTAGGTAGCGTCTCATCTAATCCACCTTCACACTTGAGCCGCAGACAAAGGCAGCGGTGACGAACAGGAACCAGCCCCAGCCATCTACGCCGTGGTAGATCAGGTAGGCTGACATACCCATCATTGCTGTCTTGGCACCGGCCCATAAGGCCATAATAAAAATGTCCTTCACGTCCTGCCTCCAAAACGAAGCCCGCGCTAGGCGGGCTGTATCCAGTGCTTCTTTGTGGTGTCCAGCAGGCGCTGGATTGCTTCATTCACTTCGGGTTTTTCCTATTTCTGCTGCCGCTTCTACGATGGCGCGTCGCGTCGCCTTGTAAGAGTGGTCCGGGTGCACGAAGACATGCTCGGATGACAAACATTCTCCTTCCCACGTGAACACTTCGGTTTCGTGGTGCTGTATATCGATGGTCAGCGCTAGCTTCACCGCCAAGCGCAGCGCCTGTGCGTCATCCTTTAGCGGGTTCCACCTTGCTATCGGGCTTCCATCGGTTTCGACAATCCAGACTTCGAATCTGTCCGACCGCGTGATGTGCCCAGCAGCCTTTGCCGATAACTCGAGCAATTCTCGATCGTTCACTGTTGCTCCAATTCAAAATTGAGGATGAAGGCGTCCAGATTCTGGTAATCGCTGTCGAACTCCGGCATACGAGCGCTCGCCGCTGCCAATGCCCGACGCGCACTTCTTAGTGCTTTCATCGCATCGGGTAGCCGCATTCCATCCGTTGCCAGCGCCACCAGCTCGTCGCGCTCTACGCGGCTGATAGTCACTGCCTCGCCGAATGGCTTACAGCAGGTCGAGCGCTGGGCTATCTGCTCCAATTGCTCCTTGTCCATTACTGCTCCTTGTTGTCGGTGGTGCGGGCGGCAGGTAGCGCAGTTGCAGCCCTTCTGCGCGCCCGGTTGCGCGGACAGGGCGGCGCGTAGCTCGACGAGGCCGTGCAGAATGGCCGGCCAGTTGACTGGCCAGTCTTGGCCCGCCGGAGCGGCGTTCTCGATGGCGTCGATGGCGAGGTTCAGCGCGAGTTGCCAGCCTCGCGGGAGCGTGGGTACCGCCTCGCTGGCCTGGGGCGCGGCATACACGGAGTCCCCGGGGCGCATGCCAGGTGCGACGACTGCCAGCCGGTAGGTATCGCGGCGTTCGTCCAGAACCATCCCCACCGGCTCAGGGCTGGCCTGGGGCGCGGCATAGAGCGGCACCGGCCGGAAGCCCTTCGCGGCCAACGCTGGCTCATGCTTCTTCATCGTGACCTGGGTCAGCTCGGGTTTCTTCCGGCATTGATGCAACCACGCCACCGGCTGCGCCTCCCCGGCTACAGGGGCGCTTGCCAGGGCGGCGGCGCGAGACTTGGCTTGTTGCGGAGTGCTGCCGTAGACACGGGCGACAACCTCGTCACCGGCCCACAACTGCACCCACCAATCGCCCAGGCCCGGATATTCGTCCTGGCTCATCGTTGGGAGATTGCCAACCCGGAGCGGTGGCATCGGCCCATCGGCTACAGTGGTGCGCAGCTTGGACAGCAGGGCGCGCAATTCCTCCATGGCGGATCCGATTTCTTGGAATGCCTGATCGTGAAAGCTCACCATAGACCGGCATTCGTGTAGCACGTCGTGCGCGCGCTGAACGGCGTCCATAAGCGCGGTTTCCTGCATTGCCGCCTGGGCGGCGGGGGTGTGGTCGGTCAGAGACATTTCATGCTCTCCTCGATGAAGATTTGCGCTTGCTGCGCATTGATCGCGTTGCCGTAGGCGCGCAGGCGTCCCACTCGGGCGGGAGCCCCATGAGCCAGCGGGAATGTGCCGGGTTCAACTGGCCGCCACTTTCCATCCCGGCAGGGGAGCCAGTCAGCAGCTCGCCAGAAGCCGTTAACCGGGCCGGGCCGCTGATCGCTGCGAAGTCCTGGAGGCGCTGTTGCACCTTCGTTCCGTCCGCCCGCGTCATGCTCAAGGCCGATTCCGGCTTGCCCGTTCTGTCGTTGTTGCACGAGGGAGTCGGCCAGCCGGCCAATGCCACTTGATGCGTCAGCATTGTGGGGGCCGAGTTTCCAGTCTTGCCGATTGACCTGGCCACATACTGATCCCCAGTTCCGCCCGGTTCGCTCGCCGTAGGGGTTCCCCAGCTCGCCAGATGCACCGCTATGTCCGCCAGTCCAATCTGCGGATCCGTGGGTTTGCGGCCGGTTGTGATCGGCGGCCGGGGCTTGGCGTCCACGAGCGTGCTGCTGGGCGTCGGCCACGAAGTAAGTCCGTTCGCGCTTATGGGGTGCGCCGACAGCCGCAGAAGGGAACGCGACAGCAGCGGCCGCAAAACCCATGGCTTCCAGGTCAGCCGAAACAAGGTCGAGCCAAGGCTCTGCGTCCTTGCTTGCAACCTGCTCGCCAAAGACGATTGGAGGGCGGCGCTCCTGGATGAGCCAGTGCCAGGCCGGCCAAAGGTGCCGCTCGTCATCAAACGCAGTTCCTTTGCCTGCCGCGGAGAAAGGTTGGCAGGGGCAGGAACCGGTCCAAACAGGTCGATCATCGGACCATCCGGCGCGCCGAAGGGCATACGACCAGACGCCGATGCCGGCGAAGAAATGGCACTGTGTGTAGCTGCGAAGGTCATCGGGGTGCACGTCCTCAATGCTGCGTTCGTCCACGTCGCCCGGCGCAATGTGGCCGGCGGCGATCAGGTTGCGGAGCCAGTCGGCGGCGTAGGGGTCGATCTCGTTGTAATAGGCGGCGGCGCGGCCCATTCACCCCTCCTGCTGCTGAGAGGCTGCAATTGATGCGTCAACGACAGCATCAAGTGTCGAGCCATGGAGCGCCCAGAATCCAATCGGCGTGTTGGGATAGACCTGAAGCCGCCAGATCGTATTGGCTGCCTTCATGCGCGCGATTTCTTCCGGGGTGTCGTCTTGAAAGTCTTCCGGGCAACTGTCTATCCATTCCGCCGCAGACAGGTAATTGCACGCGTGGTCACCATCCCGCGTCAGATGCAAGGAGTTGCAGGCATGGTCGCGCAGCCGGCGATAGCGTGCCGCATCCCGCGCATCGCCAGCAGCGGGAGCGGCAACGGAGGCACGCGCCTGCCATGCGTCCCACGCACGACGAGCGTAGGTAAGCGAGTAGGAGTCGCCGTGGCGCTCTGTGCCCAGCCCTTGTGATCGCATCCAGCTTTCGAACGCTGTCCGCTCGTCCTTCGCATCGTCCTGTGCGCTGGCGGGAGGGTTGGGAGCGTCAGGGAAGGCAGGCAAATCCATCCAGTGTGACGGGACCAGACGAGCAAACGGCTGTCCAACGTAGCATTGCGCGATCCAGCCGAAGCCGTTGTTGTCGAACGATCCGACCACGCGCGTGCTTGCCGTGGCGTCGACGTGTCGGGCGAACAGCAGTACAGGCGTTCCGTCCTTGGGTGCGCTGCTTATCGGCTTCCAGCCGGCGAGGAGGGTGGTGGTCATGGTCAGGCTCCAGTGAAAAGGGTCAGCAGATAGCGCCAGAGGAAGTAGAGGCCAGCGTTAAACAGCGCCAGCCCGATGATTGCGCCCGGAAGACCCCATCGCATGACGCAGCTTTCAACGAAGTCATCGTCGGGCTCAGGCAGATCGTCTGTTTCCATTTGGGATCTCCAAGGCAATAGGAGGGCAGCCCCGCCAGCCTTGCGGGGATACAAGGGGTTAGTGCTGGGGGACTGTCGGGAGACTAGAACGGGATGTCGTCGTCCATGTCCGCCAGATTGGCGGCTGGTGCTTGTTCGGGAGGCGACTGGCGCGGCTGTGGCTGGCGTGCGGGACGCTGAGCGGACTCTCGATCCACCTCGTCGCCTTTTCCTCCAAGCATCTGCATCTGGTCAGCCACTACCTCAGTGGCGTAGCGATCAGCGCCCGTGTCCTTGTCCTGCCACTTGCGCGTCTTCAGGCGGCCTTCGATGTAGACCGAGCGGCCCTTCTTCAGGTATTCGCCGGCGATTTCAGCCAGGCGGTTGTACATGACGACGCGGTGCCATTCGACCTCTTCGCGTTTCTCGCCGCTGGCTTTATCCTTCCAGCTGGAAGTGGTCGCCAGGGAGAGATTGCAGATGGCAGTCCCTTCGCCGCTGTATCGCACTTCCGGGTCACGTCCCAAGTTCCCGATGAGAATGACCTTGTTGACTGATGCCATGTCCTATCCTTGATGTTCAGCAGCTATTCGCTGCATGGCGTCGATGACGTATTCCTGGGCCGCGCGAGCGCGGGTTTCCATCTTTTCTTCCAAACCTCGGTCACGGGTGTACTGGACGCGGGTGATGCGCAGCACCTCGTCGATGTGGTCAACGTAGTGCAGGTCCGGATCCTCGTAACCCACAAGCTCATCTGGGGTGTTGACAAGGCAGTAAGCAACCTCAGCTTCCTCCACATCCCACAGCTTCATGTAACCGCGCATCTGCCATTCATACTCTTTGCTGGATCCCATAGCGGCGGTGGCAGGAAATGTATGCAGTGACCAGGCCGACTTGATATCGATGATCTTGGAGCCGGTGAAGATGTCGCATTCGCCGGTTAGATACTCGGTCTCGCGACGGTCTGTGTTCTTGGCATAGTTGGTGAAGAAGACCGAGTTGTATAAGGCAATGGCCTGATCCTCCACGATCTTTCCCTTTTCCATGTACTTGGCGCTCGGGCTGTACGTGTAGCCGTAGACCAGCTCCTTAGCCACACCTTCCAAGTACGTTTTGGCGCCATCCGACAGGGCCGCAGACTTGACCTTGGGGTCCGTCATGATCACAGAAAGGGAAGAGCAGCGAACCTTAAACAGTGGCTTCACTTAGTGCCTCCTCAAGTGCCTTCTCCTGCTCAGGCGTCAGGCTGAAGTTGGCCCGTAGCTTGTCCGTGGTGTAGCTGCCTTCCTTGATCGACTGGATGGCCTTGCTGAACCGCTCTGCGTTGATAGTCGGCGGCTTCTTCACCGTCACTTTTGGGCGCACTCGCAGGCATTCCACGGTTTCCCCGGCCAACTTCGTAGTGCTGGCGTACAGCGTGATCGGCTTCCCAGCCCAGTCCTCGATGTAAGGCCCGTACAGCTTGGCGATCATCTTGGAATTGGTGACATTCAGGATCATCGGCTTCTGCCCAACCAGGCGGGCGACGGTGCAATCTTCCTTCTTGCCGCCTGTCCCGGTGACCGTTTCCTGTTGCACCCAGTCAATCGTCACCGTAAGGTCCTGACCTTCTTCCAGCGCATAGGCTCCGATGTAGTCAGGGTTGATCAGGAGCTTCCAGTGTGTCTTGGACATGTCTATTCCTTTGCGGCGTATCGGGTGCCGCCGTCCTTCGCCCAGCGCTCGGCGGATTCATGGTCGGCCTGCTGGACGCTTGCCAGAGCGCCTACGATGGCGCAAATGAGCGAAAAAATACCCACGGCGGTGTGGGCATCGGTTTGGAGAATCTTGCGCAGGAGGCGGGTCATGTTTTCTCTCCTATGGCTTTGGCTATAGCGGCTCGGGACTTGGAGATAGCGGCAGGCCACCCGTAGTCGGTAGCACCCGCAATTGCCGATTCGTCCACCTCATGCAGGAGCAATTGCAGCGCCGACAACAGCTCGGGCGCGGCGGCGATCAGCTGGGCGTTGGCTTTCTGGATCGCCAGCTTTTCGCTAGAAATGGTCTCAGCGACGAACTGTGCAACGTCTGAATAGTGCGGCGTGTACGGCGCGCCTTCCGCCTGAGAAATGTGAAAGCGCAGACCAGCGCCTGGGAAAGTCTCGAAGGGTTCGCCGGTATACCAGGGACCAGGCGTAAATTTCGTCGTCATCGTCACCCCTCCAATTCAGTTTTGATCGCGTGCTTGATATCCCTTTGAAGGGCCAAGCACCACTGCGAATTTCTGTTCATCACCGCGTACAAGATCGCCAGGTGGTCAGCAGGACCAAGATTGGCGAAGAAATCAGCCTGCTCCAGCCGCTTGGCCCAGAACAGCGCGTCATGCCCGTCTGCGTCCCAGCTAGCAGGGTTGCCCAGCGTCTCGCATACGTCTTGCACGGTGGCGGTGAGTATCAGGAATTGCTCGTCTCCGTGCCATCTATCCATGGTCGTTCTCCGGGATGAGGGCAAGCGGTATGCTGAATACGACTTGCGATGCGGTGGGCATGGCGGTCCGTTTGGTAACGTCAGTCGACACGCGGCCGTCCTCAGTCATCCACGCCACCGGCTCCTGCGCCGCCAGAGCCTCGCGTACAGCCTGCTCGGCGTAGGCGATAGCCCAGATACGCAATTCGTCTTCGTTCCACCCATCGATAGGCCAGTCGCCCTCATCGCACGGGATCACATCGATAATGGTCTGCTCTGGAAGAGGAGGCAGGGGCGGCAGATTTATCTTGCTCATGGGCGTTCCTTGTCCTGTTTTTGGTCGGCGCGTTCAAACTCGTGGCGATAGCCTGCGGCCATCCGCTTGAATGCCTGTGTTGTTGTGACGCGTAGCTTCGCTTTGCCGAAGGTTCGCCCGTTCGGATCCACGAAGCTGCGAAGGAAGAACGTGCGCTCCGGGAACTTGCCGGGCTTGTGGCGGCTGACGACCTCCAGCACCATCTGGCCCATGCCATCGGCAATCGCCACCTGGTCAGGGTCATACAGATATCCGCTGTCCCTCACCTCGAAGCGGACGCCAGGCCGCCAGGTCTTCCCGTCGAAGAACTCTCCGTCCTTCGGGCCGCTGTACTCTTCCAGCGCGAACGGGTACGCAACGCGGAAAGTCTCCATCACGCCGCCTTCACGTCTTCCGCGTACATCGTGCGGTAGTACTTGAATTCAGGCTCAAACGCCTGTTCCAGCCGCTGGCGTTTCTCCGCGTCCAGAGCAAGCCAGCATGCGGCAAGCTTCTGCACGCCATTGCCGCCGTACTTCTGCATCGTGGCCACAGCTTGGGTGGTGGTAATCGTGTCCATGGTTTGCTCCTTGCGGATTGAATTGAGGCGCTCAGGGCGGCGAACCCCCAGCCTTGGGTAAGGCTGACGTAGGTAGTGGGGGAGGGATTGGGATTCGCCGGCCTGAGCGACCGAGGGGGGATGCCGGTTACGTGTCCGGCGTCAGGTGGCATCTGACCGTCTCATGGCCTTTCCGCAGCTTGCCAAGCCCAAATTCATAGGCGCGGAGGCAACGTCTTTATCGCTCGTCTGCCAGCGAGACGCGGGTGGTAGGGGTTTATTGCCCTAACGTGGTCCGCAATTTGGTTGATGGCCCCGGATGCGATCCCGGGTTTGACAAGAGTCGGCCGGCTTTCACGGCTCCGCGTGTCAGTCGCGATTGGTCGCCCATCGCCTGGGCGGTACTGCTGCCATCAATCAAGGGCGCTGGAGTCGAACCAGCGGAGCAATGAACTTGAAGGCGCTGTTTATCCCCGCCGTCGCGGGTCGGATCAAGCGCCCAAGCCTCGTTTACATTGCGCGGCACTCAACGCGCCGCCCGGATACGCCTCATCCGGCTGCCCCTTGATTGATAGCGCCGCGTTTCGTGCGGCTACGGCTGCTATGCAGCACCAGGTGGAACTACGAAGCGCGGTCTTCTCCTTCCATCAGGTCCTCAATGCTCTCGCCGTCGGAGGATTCCCAGTCTTCCCAGCCAGGGCCTTCGCCGTCTGTACCGCCGGTTTCCGAATACACCTCAAGACCGTTCACATTGCAGTAATCGGGCTTGATGTTGTTCACCCACTGGAAGTGGTCATAATTGGCCAGCAGCTTGAGCACCAGCTTCGCTTGCTCAACATCTTTCACCGAGACGTGAAAGGCATCTCCAGGCACCTGGGGGACGTGCCACACTCGCAAATCGCCGATCATCGGCATAACTCTTCTCCTTTGCCCCTCGGGCTTATCAACGGGATGGGGGGGGTTAGGCGACGATCTTCGCGAGAAGCGAATCGATCGCTTTATCGACTGCTGCGCCGTGACCCTTGTTGTCGCGGAGCATCGAGCGAAAGAACGCCGAGTAGATCGGGTCTATCAGGATGTTGGTCTCGTTGACTTCGGGATATCCGTACTCTTTGAGGTTCTTCACCCCGGCGGCGATGAGCGCCCGTTCCATCTCGTTCTCCTTGTTAATCGGTATGAATCCTGAAAGAAGCGGGCCAGACTCGACACTGGCTGCGATCATGTACGGGCCTACCAGTACCTAGGATTGCCGCAAGCACTCCCTAGATCGACACATATGCGGCTTGAGTTGTCTCCCGTCCTTCCGGGATGCCGCTTCTTTCAGGATTCACGTGTCTAGCCCCGGCACCCGGGGCGGGGTGGTCAGGCTTCGGATTCCAGCGCTTCGATTTCGGCGAGGCTGGCAAGCAATGCGTCTTTCTCGGCGATGCGTGCAGCCTTGTATTCCTGCTCCATCAGCTCCAGAGCTGCGGCCGACAGCTCGGCGAAGCGGTCGCGCACAATCTTCGCCAGCGCCAGATCGAAGGCCTTGTCCTTCCAGTAATTCGTGGAACCCGCGGATTCTTGGTGGCCGATTTCACTGGCAACTTCCAGCCGATGCAGCCTGCCGACGGAGCCGTCACGGAAGTGATGCTGCGGGCGGCCAATCTTCCCAACGTATTCGCGGGCGTCGGCTATTGCGCGCTTCAGGTTTGCTGCGTTGCTCATCTGCTGTTCTCCCTGTCTGCTCACCGGGTGGTGAGGTTTGTTCACGTGTCTGCGTCCTGTCACGGCGCAGGCAGAGTTAACTATCAACTTCGACCGCTTCCAGAGATCGAACCCGGAATCCTTCGATTGCTTCCAGGATTTCTTTTTTCGAGCAGCCATTGGGGACGACCAGTTCCGCAGTCTCCCCCATCGTCCGACCGTCAAATCTGGTAAGCCGCCAGGGGCTTCGCTGGGCATCGATGACAACCAGCATCGTTTGTTCGCTCATATCAGGCTGCCTTTAGAAAGGTCGTGAACATTCCGGCGCCGTGGTTCTTACCGCCGCATTTGCACTCACAGGTGCCGTTGTGTTTGCCGTTCAGGCACTTGGCATTGCACTCGTGGCGCGAGGGGAAGGCCTTGTATTCGATCTTGCGGGTGACCGGCAGCACTGCACCGCCCAGGTTTCCGCCTTCGTGACCGACCAGCATCTGATAGCCGTCGTAACGGATTCCCTGCACACCCGGCCAGCGCGCGGCGAATTCCTTGTTCGGCATGCCGTGCGGCGCAGTCAGCGAAACGGCTTCGCCGGTCACGTCGCTGAAGTACTTGATGTTTGCCATGGCCTCTCTCCTCGTTCATTCGTCAGCCATCGCTCATAGAACGGGCTGGCGGATAAATTCCGGGGCAACGCACCACCTAGCTACTCCCTCTCAGGTATTCGAGAAATTCGAATAGCTGGTCAGCTCCAGGTGGGGCGCTGCCCTACATGCCGTCGCCGTCAAACCCGTAGGCCAGCGTGGTCATGGTTCCCGGCCTACTCCCGGTGGTCATCAACACGATTACGCGCCATCGGTCGATTCTTGGCGTCCAACTGGAACGCGCTCTATGCTGCCTAGTTCTGCACCAGGCCGGCCTTAGTCTGTTCAGCCACCTTGCATGAGCGGTTTTCGGCATCTTTCTGTTCAGGGCGTCCGCTGTCTCCCCTGTCGCATCGCCTCTCGGCGGGTGCGGAACGTTTTGCACATCGGTTGTTAAAGAGCGGTACTGCTGGTGCAGCAGCGCCGCGGTGCTGGCCTTTGGCCTAAGCGGTGCGGTTTGTGCTGCGTTGGATGAACTATAGGACAGCCAATATTGGATGTCAATAGGGTGTCCTATATTTTTATTCAATAGGCAAACAAAAACCGCCCGAAGGCGGCTTGTCATGGGTTGGGGTCTTTACCCGCCCTGGCGATAGACGAACTCGCCATGTATCTTCAAGTACTCAATTTTCCCGGGGTCCACACGCTCATCCGGAAACCTCCGTTTGTCTGGGTTCCGGCTTTCCAGTACCCAAGACCCATCCACTTCGCGGCGCAACTGTTTAATACGCAGGCCGTCTGGATGGTCGATCAAAAATATCTTGCCAGTGCGCGGCTCCTTCTTAGATGTGTCGAAGATGACGATATCGCCATCTACTATGAAATCGGACATGCTTTCGCCGTCAGCGTAGATGGCGACAGCGTTCTTTGGATCCAAGCTGTAACGCTTGAAGAACGACGCTTCTTTCACCAAATGTCCCACGGGTAGCTGCTCATAGTTGAGAAATCCGCCACCGCACGAACCGCGTGCGTCCCAATATGGTATGCGCCCAATGTCTCCGTCGTATGCCTCCTCAGTTAGTACCTCTTTGGTCCTAGTGGATGGATGGGAAAGCCCCTTGCCAGTGGCTAGCCATGTTGGATTTATGCCATAGACGTTCGCCAGTGCGACAGTGGCCACGGATTGCTCGTAGGCCCCCGCTTCCAGCTGGGAGAGGGTGGGTTGTTTGATCCCTGCTAGCTTGGCTGCTTGGGCCTGGGTAAGGCCGGCAGCCTTGCGGGAATCCTTAAGCCGCTTGGCGAAATCGAATTTGGTCATGGTATAGGAATTCTTATATATAAAGACATAGGAAGGCCTATTGACAAAACATAGGACATCCAATAAAGTCGCCGCATGGACTGGAAAAAGATCACTCACGACGTACTTGCCTCGGGCCTGACCCAGGTAGAGATCGCCAAGCGCATTGGCTGCTCACAGCCGACCGTAGCCATGCTCGCCTCAGGGGCACAGCGAAGTCTTCGGTGGGAATACGGGGAAAAGCTGCGCTTGCTGCACAAACGCGTCACGGCACGTAGGCCGCGTGTTGAGGTCCCTCAATGAAGCGCTCCATGTCCTTCCATCCCCTGGCTCATACGAGCCTCGTCCTGTTCGCAGCAGAGCCTGCGAAAGATGTCCATCACGGCGCTTTCGCTGGGTTCTTCAAAGGCTCGCAGGGCGATGTCTTGAGCTTTGGTCAGCAGGGTTTCGGTTTCAGTCATTTTTCTAGCCTCATGGATGTATCGAAATGAGCACACCTCCAGTATTTGCCACCAGCGATGAAATGCCACGCAACTCCGATCAGCCCTCTTGTAAGGCTGAGAAATCGGATGAAATTGGGCGCACGCACAGCACGTGGACCGGCCTGTTTAAGCGCTGCTTCAACCCGATTGATCCGAACTTTTCGGATTACGGCGGACGCGGGATCACTGTCTGCGAGCGCTGGTTCTCGTTTGAATCGTTCGTAGCTGATATGGGATTGCGTCCCGATGGGAAGACCCTCGATCGCATCGACAACAACGGAAATTACGAGCCGGGAAATTGCCGGTGGGCGACTCGGGTAGAGCAAGCACGAAACACCCGTCGCAACCGAGTTGTGCTCGTGAATGGTGTCCCCAAGTTCCAAACGGAGATTGCTAAGGAATACGGCCTTTGCGATTCGACGATTTCTCGTCGCCGGGAGGCGGGTAATTCTTTGACGGCGGAAGCGTTCTTCAAGCGCCAGAAGCTCAACAAGGACGAGGTTGTAGAGATCAAGGCCCTTCTTTCACGTGGTTTCAAGCGTCGTGACATCGCGGAACGCTATGCAATCACTGTGCAGATGGTCGGAATGATTGCGCGGGGCGAAGCATGGAGCGACGTGGCATAACCATGGAAAACCATATGGAATCGTCTCGGAAGTACTTGTCCCAGATCATGCAGCGCGTTGCTACGCGCGGCCAGAAGTCACTGGCAGACAAGCTTGAGGTGTCTGAGGCAACCATGTCTCGGTTCATCGCCAACGATTTGGAGCGCGCGTGCCAATTGATAGCGGCGCTGGGCCTTCAGGTTTGTGCCAAGGACATCGTTGCAATCAGCCGGGACGACATCCAAGCCCTTGAGCGCATGGCCTATAAGTACCTTCAAGCGCGCATCGAATCTGATGGCGGGGGCTACTGACATGAACAAGTCGCGCATCCGTGTCACTCCCGCCACGCGTCAGATGCTGATCCAGGCAATCCTGAGCGCGCCTGACGGTCACTACGTGGCTATCCAGGAGCCGACGAGGACGCTGAACCAGAATTCGCGCTTACACGCGATGTGCGGCGATATCGCATCCCAAATGAAATGGATGGATCGCAAGCTAGGCGTTGAAGACTGGAAGCGCCTCCTGGTGGATTCCTGGATGCGCGAGACGAACCGTATGCAGTTGGTGCCGTCGCTGGACGGTAAGGGCGTTGTCGCTCTTGGTCAGCAGACACGCACCTTGGGCGTCAAGGACATGGCCGACCTAATTGAAAGCATCTTGGCCTTCGGCGCCATGAACAACGTTCAGTGGACCGACGAGCCACATATTCCGGGGTGGGTATGAACTTCTTCAAGATCAAGCGCCTGCGCTCCGAGAAGCACCGCCGCAACGTGGCTTCCCTGGATTGCGTCGTGTGCGGTGCTGGTGCCCCTTCCCAATGTGCCCATGCCAACTTCGGTAAGGGCCTGGCATTGAAGGCGTGCGACTCCCAGACGTTTGCTGCTTGCCCCCGGTGCCACCGCATGCACGACAGCAGCGGCATCAACAAGGAAGCGCGCCGCAAGTTGGAAGTGCAGTACGTCGACCGTACGCGCGCTGAATTGATTTCTCGCGGCCTGTGGCCCGCCTCTGTTGAGGAAGCCTACAAGCTCGCCTATGAGCCGATGAAAAGGGCTGCAGCATGAACTTCTATAAGCACTACATCGGCGATTTCCAGCGCGACACAGGCCACCTGTCCTTGACGGAGCGAGGGGCTTATTTGGCCCTGATGCACCACTATTACGCGACCGAATTGCCGTTGCCGAATGACCATGGCGCGCTGTGCCGCATTGCTGGCGCGTTCACCAAGGCAGAGCAGGACGCGGTGAAGTCCGTTACCAGGTTCTTCATCGTCGTTGAATCAGGTCTGATGCACAGCCGTATCGAGGCGGAACTTGAAAAGGCAGGTAAGCAGGCAGACACAAATCGTCGTATCGCTCAAGAACGAGAAGCCAAACGGAAAGAGGCTAGAACGTTCAACGAACAGAGCACGAATCGTGCTACGGATCGTGAAACGGTTGGTTCAACGAACGATCAACCTAACCAGACACCAGACACCAATAAAGAAAAACATATGTCGGCTGACGCCGACTTGCCAGCCCGATTTTCGGAATTCTGGGAAACATGGCCAGGATCACAACGCAAAGTCGCGAAGGCTGAATGCCAGAAGCGTTGGAAGGCCAGGAGACTGGATTCCGTTGCAGACCAGATTTTAGGTCACGTCGCTGCCATGCGGCAGACGAAGCAATGGCAAGACGGCTTTGAACCTGCCCCCCTCACGTACCTGAACCAGAAACGCTGGGAAGACGGAATTCAGGCCGATCTAGGCCCTGGTGACCAGCCTTGGGAGGGCGCGCTGTGATCGGCCATGAAACCCTCATTGCTTTGCGGATGAAGGGCTACAAGCCCAGCTCCGTGTTTGTGAGCATCCTTCCTGCAAACCAGGACTACACGGTCTTCACGCACCCGGACATGGTCATGTCGCTCGGTGGTCCGCCGGAGATTGATCTTGGCCCGGATGACTCGCCCAAGACTGCCGACTTCCGGTGCTTGATCGGGCTTCCAGTACACGTGGTGGGGACCGATGAAACCAGAACGCTCGCGGTCGCGGACAGGGCGATCCAATTCCGTCCCTTGTGGCTTCTGGCATCTGGGTTCAGCGATGAATACCTGTACCGCTGGACGCCCGCAGGCGGCATGAAACGCGTGGAGGCGCGATGAACAACGTAGTCCAACTCATCACCCCTGACACCTTCGATTTTCAGGCCTACATGGCTGAATCGGAGCCGATGGCCAAGGTGATCTCTGCCGATACGTGGACCGATGAACTTGTCGAGTCCATCCGCGGCGGCCATGTTATCACCGGGGCGCGTCTGCCCTGGACGAAGACCCACGACCACCTTCGGTTCCGTCCCGGTGAAGTCACCGTTTGGCAGGGTATGAACGGTCACGGGAAGAGCCAGTTGCTTGGCATGGCTTGCTTAGCATTTGCTGCGCAAGGTGAACGCATCTGCATAGCAAGCTTTGAGATGAAGCCGCTATCGACGCTTCGCCGGATGCTCAGACAGGCTGCCATGTGCGATCAGCCGAGTGAGCAGATGGCGCGCAGGTTCGGGGATTGGCTCAAGGACCGGGTATGGCTGTACGACCAGCAAGGCACGGTCAAGCCGGAAATGATCTACGCGGTTATCCGGTACTGCGCGTCCAAGCTGGACATCAAGCACATCGTGATTGACAGCCTCATGAAGTGCGTGAGGGGGGAGGATGACTACAACGCGCAGAAAGACTTTGTGGACATGCTCACGTCGCTTGCACGGGACCATGAAGTGCATATCCACCTTGTTCACCACGTGCGCAAAGGCGAGAACGAGGAAAAGCCCCCCGGCAAGCTGGATGCGAAGGGTAGCGGATCCATTTCTGACCAGGTCGACCAATTCCTAACGGTCTGGCGGAACAAGGCGAAGGAAAAGGCGCTGGACCAATGCGCTCGGAGCGGTACGCCGCTGCCAGACAAGTTCGCCAGTGCACCAGACGCAATGCTTATCTGTGACAAGAACCGGCACGGGGAATGGGAAGGGGGCATTGCTCTCTGGTTCCATCCTGGTTCTCTGCAGTACCTGGCCGATAGCCGCGGCCAGCCTATCAATCTCATTGGGGCGTGATCATGACTCACCTAATCGACAAGATTGCCGCGGTGTTGCAGGAAGGGCGCCGCATGACCACTCGGGAGTTGGCGCAGGAGTTTGGCACCCACATCACCCATACCAGGGAAATCGTCAACAAGCTGCACCGGTCGCGCCGGATCCATATCGCTGGCTGGTATCGGATGTGCGCTACCGGCTATCCCGCGCCAGTCTTTATGTGGGGTGATGCTTTGGATGCCCCCGTTCCTGTCGTTGTGCAGGAGAAGGAGGTCCATATTCCAGAAACCCAGTCCTACGCCACGATTGCAAAGCTGCGTGAGACGGTAGTACCCGGGTCGTTCGATCCCTTCCGCGTGCTGATGGCGCAGGTGACGGCATGAAGCAAATGGACGTGGTTCTTGATCCGCTAGCTGGAACGGAATTCGTACCTGGAGGGACAGCGGGAACGTTCGCTATCGATCCTGGGCCTACGCAATCAGGGTGGTGCGTTCTTGCTGGGGGCCGCGTGTTGTCATCCGGAGTGCTTCCGAATTCCGACATGCTTGAGCGAGTGGCCAGCCGTATCTACGCGACTATGGCTATTGAAATGATCGCCAGCTATGGGATGCCCGTAGGGCGCGAAGTCTTCGAGACATGCGTATGGATTGGACGGTTTGTCCAGGCATGGCACGACCCGGAGTCGGTCAAGCTGGTCTACCGCAAGGACGTGAAGATGCATCTTTGTGGCACGACCAAGGCCAAGGACGGCAACGTGCGTCAGGCGATTATCGACCTCTACCCGGCATCAGGGGGTGGGGCAACCCCGCAGATCGGCACCAAGGCCAAGCCTGGGCCGCTGTATGGCGTATCCAGCCACGCATGGCCCGCTATCGGCGTGGCCCTTACTGTTCACGCTCAGCAGGGAGCGCAAGCATGAAACAAGCCGTCAAGCCCAGCGAAATCAAACCCATCCAGGCCCGCGCCTACATTCCAAGCCTGGCAATGCGTCAGGCAGCAGAGCGTGCCAAGTTCCAGCCGCGGCTGACCACGATGACAACCAACGTCAGCAACTTCCGGCATATGGGGGAATGATGCGCACCAATCTTGAGATCCTATTGTCCGACTGGGGCCGGCGCCAGGATATCCGGAAGGATAGGGCATTGGGTTACCCCACGTCCGCAGCATTCTCCAAGGAGCGCGTAGACCACGACGGCTGGGGCTATACCGGACCGGAGGCATGCGCTGCTGACGGGGACATGCTTCGCATAGACGACGCCATCAACAACCTCCATCCGGATATGCGGGTGGTAATCACCGCGCATTACGTATGGGCGGGCCCCGTCAAGCGGAAGGTAGACATGCTGCGCACGACGCGCACTGCCTACTACGAAACGCTGGAATACGCCCACAAGCAGCTATCCCACACAATGGGCGGCAGCTTTGCAACAGGGTACGAAACTAAATTGTCCGGACACCTAGCGGAACTGTCCGGATGTATTTAGAGTAAAGGGTAGAGGCTGTATACGTGCCTCTGCAGCAAGGCCCCGGTGATTATCAACGCGCACCGGGGCTTTTCTTTTTCTGGAGCGTGGCATGCACAACATCCAATCACCCCGCAGCGACGACGTGGGGATCGAGGCAGAAATTCAAGCGAAGGGCAAGACGGCACCACGCGTCACGCCCGCCGACATCGAAGCGAACATCAAGGAATGCCACTACTTCACCGCGCTGGACGGCGTGGACGGCCATTTCCGTGGCGGCCCGGAAGCGCAAGCGTGCGATGCCAAGGTGCTGGGCCTGTTGACCTTCTGCGTGCTGGTGCTGCAAAACGGCTTCACCGTCACCGGCGAAAGCGCATGCGCCAGCCCGGATAACTTCGACGCCGAAATCGGCCGCAAGATTGCGCGCCAGAACGCAGTGCAGAAGATCTGGCCATTGATGGGCTACGAACTACGTTCCAAGCTATCCCAGTAAATCAACCAACGCGAGTATCAGACTGCCGCCTCGGGAACGCGCTTCAAGCCCATGCTCCCCGTCCCCTAAGGCGTGATCCTTTGCAGGCGGCAGCCTAATACTCGCTAGAAAGACTATCAAGGACTATCAATATGGCACGAGGCGGAGCGCGCCCCGGAGCCGGTCGTAAACCCGGCATTCCGAACCGGGTGACGGCAGATATCAAGAGTTTGGCGCAGAGCCACGGCCCTGATGCAATAGCGCGCCTGGTAGAGATTTTCCAGAGCGCCGATACGCCGCCCGCAGCCCAGGTGGCCGCGATCAAGGAATTGCTTGACAGGGGATTCGGCAAGGCATCGCAGCCTATCGGCGGGGCTCCCGACCTTCCCCCCATCCAGTTCAACGCGTCCGAGTTGACCGATGACCAGCTCGCCACTATCGCCGCAACAGGCAGCGTCTGAGCTGCTTGCACGGCGTAGGGCGCGGGAAAGCCTGCTGGAGTTCACCAAATACACGTTACCCAGCTATCGGCCGGCTCCGCACCATGCGGAGATTGCCCGAGCCCTGGAGGCGGTAGAGCGGGGCGACATCAAGCGGCTCATGATCTGCATGCCTCCCCGGCACGGCAAGTCAGAGCTGGCATCGAAGCGATTCCCCGCGTGGTATCTGGGACGGAACCCAGACAAGCAGATCATCGCTGCCAGCTACAACAGCGATCTGGCTGGTGACTTCGGGCGCGAGGTCAGAAACATCGTGGCAGAGACGGAATTCCGGGCTCTGTTCACGGTGACATTGGCGCCGGACTCCAAAGCAGCCAACCGCTGGCACACAAGCGAACGCGGGATGTACGTTGCGGCGGGCGTCGGAACCGCAACAACTGGCCGAGGCGCCCATATTCTGCTGATTGACGACCCGTTCAAGGACCGTAAGGAAGCAGATAGCGACGTTCGCCGCCGCAGGGTGCGGGATTGGTACACGTCCACCGCTTACACGCGCTTGATGCCGGGTGGCGCAATCGTCGTGATCAACACGCGGTGGCACGAAGATGACTTGTCAGGGTGGTTGCTGGAGCAGCAGAAGCTGGACGGTGACAAGTGGGAGGTCGTGAGTCTCCCAGCCATTGACAGCGCAGGCAGGGCACTCTGGGAGGAAGACTATCCCATTGAGCGCCTCATGCAGATCAAGTCAGTCCTGCCAGAGCGGGATTGGAATGCGCTCTATCAGCAAGACCCGGCGCCCGACGATGGCAGCTACTTTCGCCGGGAGTGGTTCAAGGAATGGACGTCCAAGCCGTCTGACTTGGCCATATACGGAACGAGCGATTACGCCGTGACAGATGGAGCCGGAGATTACACGGTCCATCGAGTATGGGGCGTGGACCCAGCAGGCGATATCTACCGTCTTGCCGGGTGGAGAGGGCAGACAGCAGCCGACGAATGGGTGGAGCGGAAGCTGGACCTGATCAAGGAATGGCGCCCATTCGCATGGTTCGGCGAGGCTGGAGTGATCCAGAAGGCCGTAGAACCGATGCTCACGCGTCGGATGCGAGAGCGCAATGTGTTCTGCCGCATGGAATGGCTTCCCAGCGTTTCGGACAAACCGACCCGGGCGCGAGGCTTTCAGGCCAGGCTTGCCATGGGGCGCGTGTGGTTTGAGCCAGGAGCGGAAATCAGCGAATTCTTGAAGTTCCCCACTGGGAAGAATGACGACGACGTTGATACAGCGTCCATGATTGGCCGAGCCCTGGATGAAGCGCATCCGGCCATAGTGACGGTGAAGAAGCAGGAACCGCCCCGCGACCGTTGGGCGAGAGCATTTGAGGACAGAGGCGAGGAATCGTGGAAAGTGGCATGAACCAGGCGCTAGCCGTCGACACAGCAAGCGCAGGCCCCGACCTGGGCCGCCTGTGCCGGTGGTTCGAAGAGGCCGAGGACGCCACTGACGAAGCCCGGCGCTTGGCCGAGCGTGACCGGGACTACTACGACGGGAAGCAGTGGACTCAGAAGGAAATGGACACGCTGAAGAAGCGCGGCCAGCCTGCACTGACTGTCAACTATGTGCAGCGCAAGGTGAACTTCCTGCGTGGGCTGGAGCAGCGCCAGCGCACCGATCCCAAAGCGTTCCCGCGGACTCCGCACGAGGAACAGCTCTCCGAGGCAGCTACTGACGCCTTGCGCTTTGTCTCCGATCAAAATGGCTTCGATGACCTACGTTCGGAGGTCTACGAAAACATGCTGATTGAGGGGTTTGGTGGCGTAGACGTCACTGTTGTGCAGCGCGGCCAAGAGTATGACGTGGACCTGAAGCATGTGCCTTGGGACCGTTTGTTCTACGACCCGCACAGTCGTCGCCGGGACTTTTCAGACGTCCGATACAAGGGCATCGTCATTTGGATGGACAAGGACGAGGCGCTGGAGCAGTACCCGAACGCCCGTGATGCGATCGAGGGTACGTTGAATTCCGTATCCCTGTCCGACACCTACGACGACCGCCCGAAGTTCATGCTGTGGTGTGACAACCGCCGCACTCGTGTGCGGATCGTCCAGATGCACTACCTGCAAGCTGGGGTTTGGTGGGTGGTCACATTCACGAAGGGCGGCATTCTGGAAGAGGCGCAGCAGTCGCCTTATCTGGATAAGCATGGGGTTCCCACAAGTTCCCTGATCATGCGCGCTGCCTACGTAGATCGCGACAATAATCGCTACGGCGATGCCCGGAGCATGATCTCGCTGCAGGATGAGATCAACAAGCGCCGGTCCAAGGCGTTGCATCTCATGAGCGTGCGCCAGACGTTTGGCAATGACCGCGGCATCCCTGATGTGGATGCGGCGCGCAGGGAGCTGGCTAAGCCTGACGGACACGTAAAGATCAGCCAGGGTGGAAGGTTCGGGGAAGACTTCGGGATCCTGCCCACGAATGACATGGCGCAGGGGCAGCAATTGCTTCTGCAGCAGGCTACCGCAGAAATGCAGGCAGCTGGACCGAATGCTGCGATGGCGGGTAAGGATCCGCGACAGCAATCCGGGCGCGCTATCCAGGCTCAGCAGCAGGGAGGCTCTATTGAGGTTGGCCCAATCAACGATGGCCTGCGCCAATGGAGCCAGATGGTCTATGAGGCGGTCTGGATGCGCGTGCGGCAGTTTTGGACTGGTGAGCGATGGATCCGAGTTACGGACGATGAGCGCAATGTTCGGTACGTCGGCCTGAACCGCAAGGTAACGCTGGGCGATGCCCTGTCCGAGATGCCGCCCGAGCAGGCGCAGCAAGTGGCGCAACGCATGCAATTGCAGCCAGATGATCCTCGCTTGCAGGAAGTCCTGCGCGTAGACAACGACATTTCTGGCCTGGATGTTGACATCGTGATCGAGGAAACCCCTGATACCGCGACCATCCAGAGCGAGCAATTCCAAATGCTGGTTGAACTCGCGCAAGCGGGTGTCGGAATCCCGCCCAAGGCGTTGGTGCAGGCGTCCAGCATCCGCAACAAGGATGCCATCTTGGACGAGATGGAGAAGGGCAATCAGTTGCCGCCGCAGGTGCAGGAGCAACTACAGCAGATGCAGCAGGCGATTCAGCAGGCCGCAGAGCGCATGCAGCAAATGGAAACGCAGTTGCGAGACAAGCAGGGAGAGTTGGCGGTGAAGGCATTTGATGCGCAAACGCGCCGCATGACCGCTACCGCGACCGATCAGACGCCTGGCGATCCACTTGCCGCTCGAGTTGATGCTGAGAAGGGCATGGCCGAGGTCCGCAAGACGACGGCGGAGGCCGAACAAACCGAGGTGGAAACAGCGTTGTTGTTGGCCACCCCAGCGGTACCTGAGTTCAGGGGAAGCGTCTCAGTCTGACGCATCCCGCCTTAAGAGCCGCCTTCGGGCGGTTTTTTTATGCCGCCGCCGGGTTTCGGGCGTTTGGCCGCCGCCGGGCTTGATCGGGCGTAGGAGCGATAGATGGATTTGGATCAAGTGTTGAACGGAACGGATGACGGTGATACCACCACGCAGGCGCTTGAGCCAGCGCCGGTGGCAACTGAGCCGCCAGTCGAGCCGAAGGGCGTAACGACTGCTGAACCCGCTCAGGGGGATGTGGCCACCGGTGAGCCGCCAGCACCTGCACAAGAGAAAAGCGTCCCTCTGTCGGCACTGGAAGCTGAACGCAAGCAGCGCCAGGATTGGAAGGAAAAGGCTATTCGCCTGGAAGAGCAGTTGAAGGCTGCCCAGGCGCCGCAGGGTCAACAAGCTGCCCCCCAGCAGCAAGGCCCCATCCCGGTTGAAGATGCCCTTATCAATGAGCGGCTGAACATGTCCGAGATGATGCTGCGCCAGACGCACACCGATGTGGACGAGAAGGTGGAACGGTTCAAGCAGGAACTGGACCGGAATCCGGGTCTCGTCTCAGAACTGCGCCGCCAGGTCCACCCCTACAAGTGGGCATACGAATATGCCTCTCGCCTGCAGTTGATGGACGAAATCGGCAACGACCCGAACGCATACCGGGAAAAGCTCAAGGAGCAAGTCAAGGCCGAACTCGCCCAGCAACAGCCAGCACCTTCCGACCCGGTCGCCGCGGTGCCCGCGTCCCCTCGAATCCCTCAATCCCTGGCTACCGCCCACTCCGTAGGTGCACGTTCTGCGCCCGCATGGACTGGGCCTACGCCGCTCGCCAACATTCTGAAATCCTGAGGTAAATCATGGCTGAAACTACCGCCGCAGTAGGTCTCACTCCCCAGCAGTGGGATGACCAATTTTTCATGGAGTACGTGCGCCAGAACCGCTACAAGCGGTATATGGGTACGGATGAAAACTCCATCATCCACATCAAGGACGATCTGACCCGAAAGCCGGGCGACAAGATCACCTTTGCTGCCGTCCGCAAGCTCAAGAGCAATGGCGTCACCGGCAACCAGATCCTGGAAGGGAACGAAGAAGAGCTGGATTCCCGTTCGATGGCTGTCACGGTCGCGCCGTTGCGCAACGCCGTGGTCGTCACCGACTGGGAAGAGCAGAAATCCGCGATCGAGCTGCGCAATGCCGGCAAGATGGCCCTGAAGCTGTGGGCCATGGAAAAGATGCGCGACAACATCACCGACGCGCTGAAGTCCATCAACGGCGTTGCCTACGGGTCCGCCAGCGAAGCCCAGAAGGATGCATGGCTGGCTGATAACGCCGACCGCGTTCTGTTCGGCGCCGCCCGCGGCAACAACACCGGCAACGACCACTCGGCCTCGCTGGCCAACATCGATAACACGGCCGACAAGCTCAGCCCGGCGATGATCAGCCTGGCCAAGCGCATGGCTCAGACGGCATCCCCTGCCATCAAGCCGATCCGCCTGAACGAAGACGAAGAATGGTTCGTCATGTTCGCCGGCCCGCAGTCGTTCCGCGATCTGTCCAACGACCCGGTCATGGTGCAGGCGAACCGCACCGCTCGCCCTCGTGACGTGAGCGCCAACCCGCTGTTTACCGGCGGCTCGCTGGTTTGGGATGGCGTCATCATCCGCGAGATCCCCGAAATGGCCGCGATCACTGGTGTCGGCGCTGGCGGTATCGACGTCGCGTTCAACTTCCTGGTGGGCGCCCAGGCAATCGGCGTCGGCTTCGCCCAACGGACCAAATCGACCACCGACGTTCGCGACTACGGTTTCCGCCATGGTGTGGGCGTGCAGGAGATCCGCGGCATCGAAAAGCTGCTTTTCGGCAAGGGCGCTGGCGATACGGAAGACCTCGTGCAACACGGCGTGGTCACGGTCTACACCGCTGGTGTCGCTGACGCCTAAGGAGTCAGGCCGGCGCGTTAGCCGGTCTGCCCAGAATCCTTTTCATTCAGGAGCCAACCATGGCAACTCTCAAAGCAACGCGGATCGGTAGCCCCGATCTGAAGCCGGGCCCGGGCGATGCCCAGTCTCTGAAATGCGCCGTATCCAGCTATGCGCTCACTGCGGCGCTGGCGCTGAACGACGTGATCGAAGGGCCGTTGATCCCCAAGGGCGCAACCATCGTGGATGTCATGGTGACTGCAACCGATCTGGACACCAACGGCACCCCGACGATCACCCTGGACGTCGGCTACGGCGTTGACCCGGACTATTTCGTGGCAGCGTCCACCACGGGGCAGACCGGCGGCGTTATCCGCGCAGGCGCGGCAACTGCCAAGCCGCTCACTCTCACCGCCGATGACACTATCGATGTGCTGGTGAAGGCTGCTCCGGCCACTGGCGCCACGTCCGGCACCGTCAGCATCGCTGTGTTCTTCCTGCCGGCCAACGGCTGATAGGACCGTCGGGCGGCTTCGGTCGCCCGGCCGGGAGATCTAAATGAACTACGAAGCCACCTTCATCGGTGATCCGATCAACCCGACAGATCGAGAGTCCATCAGCGTGGGCGACCTCCTGTTCCAGCTTGGTCAACCGGTTCTCATCGGTGGTGAGCTGGCGGCGAGGCTGGCACGCAATAGCCATTTCAAGGTAGCAGCAAAGGAATCCCGCCATGACGACGACCAATCTGCCGGACCTGGCGAATCAAGTGCTGATAAAGACCACGGTGCTGGCTCCTGGGGAGACGGCAACGGCCGAGGATCTGAAGTTGGCAAAGCAAAAGCTGGCCGCCGTGCACGAGTCCCTTCGGGCGCATGAGTTACTGCGCTGGACGGAGAAAGACGTGCCCGCTTTCGCGCAGGAGCCATACGTGATCATGGCTGCTTTCCTGGCGGCGCCGGAGTTTGGCAAACCCGCAGATGGAGCGGCGTGGCTGTTCGGCCTAGCCCAGATCGAAGGCGGGATTCAGGTACGTAAATCGCAGGATCCCGTTTACTCGGAATCGTTCTGATGAATTTCGATCTGACCGTGATCATGGATGAGCCGCGTACCAGGGCCGACTGGAGCGTCGTTGCCGGCGATGATTTCGACGTGACTTTACGGGTATGGGCTACCGCCGCTGCCGTCGATCCGATGGATATGTCATCGTCGGAGCTGACTCTGGTTCTGACTCGCGGTTGGCGGGACGTGACCAACATTGCTGGCGCAGGGTCAATGAGTACAACCTTTAGCGTGCCTGCTTCAGCGACGAATTGGCCAGGCTGGTCCTGGTTCCCTGGCGGCCGGTGGCGGTGGCGCATCGTCCGCGTAGCTGCCGGGCTCACGACCACCATAGCCGGCGGCGTTCTGAACGTCTATAACCCTGAGCTTCCGGCATAGCCATGGAAATCCCATTCGTTGGCCCCGCCTATCGTGCGCGCAGCATGAACCTGAACGCGCAACGGTGCGTGAACTTCTATCTGGAGGCTGGTGGCCCCAATGGTCGCTCTGGCGCCGCACTGATCGGGACGCCTGGACTCGTTCGTAAGCTGGTTCTGCCCAACGCCCCATGCGAGATACGCGCCGCCGAAGTGTTCAAAGGCGAGCTTTGGGTTGTGGGTGGCAGCAAGTTGTACTCGATCACCCCGGGATGGGTAGCTACCGAACGCGGCACTTTGGGAACGTCTGAAGGCTTCGTGTCGATTCAGGCGAATTCATCCCAGCTCATGATTGTTGACGGGGTGTCCGGGTATATCTGGGACAACAAAGAGTCTGAGTTTTCGCAGATCACTGACCCGGAGTTCCCAGCCGGCGCCAAGACGGTTTCGTACCTGGACAACTATTTCATTGCCGAAACACCGGATACCGAGCAGTTCTCTATAAGCGCGCTTGGGGATGGCCTGAATTGGAATGGCGCGGACTTCACCAGCGCCGAGGGCGCACCGGACAACATCGTCACCCATCTGACCGATCACCGCCAGTTGTGGGTCTTGGGTGATAGCACTATCCAGATTTTCGAGAACACGGGCAATGCGGATTTCCCGCTAGAGGCCAGCGGTACGGCATTCATCGAGGTAGGTTGCGCTGCGGCCGCGAGTGCTGCGCGCTTTGACAACTCGGTGGTGTGGTTGGGGAAGGATGAGAACGGGCAGGGGATCGTTTGGCGTGCTGCCAACTACAACCCCACGCGAATGTCTGACCATGGCCTGGAATTCGCGATGCAGAGCTATCCGCGGATCGATGATGCGCGGGCGTTTACCTATCAGCAAGACGGCCATACGTTCTATGTCCTGACCTTTCCCACTGCGGATGCTACCTGGCACTTCGACGCCGCCACGGGGACATGGGCTGAACGGGCCTGGCTGGATACGGGTTCTGGCAAGCTGCATCGCCACCGGGCGAACTGCCATGCGGCATTCAACGGGCAGAACATCGTAGGCGACTGGGAGAACGGCATCCTATACGCCTTGGACCTGAACGCATTCACCGATGACGGTTCAACGATTCTGTCTCTGCGTGCAGCTCCCACGCTGGCAAATGAGCAGCGTTATTTGTTCTTTTCGGCTCTTCAGGTGGATATCGAGGCTGGCGTAGGCACGCCAACCGGCCAAGGACAGATGCCCAAGATGATGTTGCGCTACTCGGATGATGGCGGCCACACCTGGAGCAATCGCCGAGAGGCCACGATGGGGAAGATTGGCCAGTATGGCGCCCGTGCCAAGTGGAATCGCCTGGGGCGAGGCCGTAACCGAGTCTTCGAGGTCAGTGTTACGGACCCGGTTAAGCGCGTCATCCTGGGCGCGTTCGCGGACGTAGAGAAAGGGGTGTCCTGATGGCAGATCCCATTCAGCAGACCACGCAGATCAATCTGCCGAACCCACGGACGCCGCTAATCGTGGTGAAAGAGGGTATCGGCTACCCGACTCGCGAGTTTATGGCGCTGCTGCGCCAGTTTTCCATTCGCGTGGGCGGCACTGACGGCGACGTGAACATCATCAACCCGGAGGCCGACATTTTCGCCTCCTTTGATTCTGGCTCGCCGCAAGACACTGCCTTGTCTATGGAGCCCTTCTTACTGGTTAGCCCCAACCAGTTGCAGGAAATGGTTGCGCATGCTGTCGCCGTAGAAATGTCCATGGCGAGGCAACAGACCGAACAAGCCAACGCTTTCGCCATCGAAATGACGATGGGCGCGAGTTTCGAACCCGTCTAAGTAGGATCAGACATGCAACGTATACCTCTGCCAATCCCTGCGGCTCAACTCACGACGAGCGCTGCGGCCTACTACACGACGCCTGGCGGCGGGACGGTGGCGACGATCAACAACCTGTCGCTTACCAACACGACGGGAACGGCCGCAACGGTGACGGTTCACCGCGTTCCCAGCGGCGGGACGCCTACGGCTGCAAACATGATCGTCAGCGCATACAGCATCCCGGCCGGAAAGACCTACTGCCCCCCGCAGGCGCAAGGTCTGCATCTGAGCACAGGGATGACGTTGCAAGCTCTGTCTGATACCGCAGCAGCTATCACGCTTGCGGGCGGCCTTTACGAAACCTCGGGGTCTTGATGCAACATTTTCACTTCCTGGCGCATGGCGCCGACGTTAACCCGTTGATGCTGGCCATCCGCCGCCGCCCCGAGCTGTGGCAGGCAGATACATTCCTGCGCCACTACCCTCAGGGTCCATTCGGTCAAACCGAAACGATCATGCTGCGATTCCCCGAGAAGGTGGAAGGGCTGACGGAAGAGCAGATTGAAGCCTACAAGCAGAATCAACTGGCCGGACATGACCAGTATGAGGCCGTTGACTATCCGGCGTATGCCCAACTGCACGAAGCGCGGCCGTTGCTGATGAACCTAATGGCGCGTGTTCAAGGCGAGCGCCTGGGCCGCGTGATGATCAACAAGGTTGCACCTGGCGGTCGAATCTTCGCGCATGCCGATACACCGGAGCAAACGCGTTATTACACGCGCTTCCATATCGTATTGCACGGCCTGCCTGGTGCGGTCCTGAAGGCGGGCGATGAACAGATCAACATGAATACCGGTGATGTGTTCTGGTTCGACAACAAGCAGATTCACGAAGTCATCAATAACAGCGCCGACGACCGGGTAAGCATGGTCGTGGACATTCGGACGTCGAGGTAGGAATGCTAACTGCATGTGTCGAATCGCTCACCGAGCGCCTGGAAGAGCTAAAGCCCCTGTTTCCGTTGCACTGGGAAGAGCTGGCTTTGAACAAAGACAAGGTGCCGCTGGATCCCCAGTATCCCGTCTACCTGCAGAGGGACGCGCGCGGAGAGGTGATTTTTGTCACCCTGCGGGACAAAGGCGAGTTGGTGGGCTACTTCGTCGGTTTCGTGGCGCCCGGCCTGCACTACCAGACGTGTCTGACCTGCCATTTGGACATCTTTTACCTTCGCCCCGATAAGCGCGGTGCCCGAGGTGGCGTGATCCTGTTCAAGGCTGTGGAAGCGGAATTGAAGCGGCGCGGCGTGCAGCGTTGGTTTGTTGGTTCGAAGGCGCACAAGGACGCGTCCCGTCTTTTCGAGGCTTTGGGCTTCGATCACGTCGAGACGACCTATAGCAAGTGGATTGGAGAATGATATGGTCGCAGCAGCCGTAGGAGTAGGCAGCGCCGTCGCAGGTGTGGCTGGCAGCGCCATGAGTTCAAGCGCCGCCGGGAAAGCTGCTGGGGCGCAATCTCGCGCGGCAGAGGAAGCCAATCAGCTTCAGCGCGATATCTACGAGCAGAACCGGGGCAATCTGGAGCCCTACAACCAGTTCGGCCAAGCTGGCATGAACGCCTTGGCCTACCGGCTTGGCCTGGGAGGAATCGGACCGAATGGCCAAACTACTGGCCGTCAGCAGACCTACGATGAAATCCGCGCCGAGCTATTGCCTCAGTTCCAAGCTTCAGGGGGGTATTCTGGTGGAAATCCTCCCGACGTTCGAACCTTGACTGGCGGTGGTGCGGCTGGAAACTTTTCGGATGCGCAATGGGGCTACGACCCGAATGCCAAGAAATGGGGATATCAGCTGACCTACCAAGGTGGGGGGGATGCTGGGAACCCCTACACCAACTGGATATATGCAGATAATGCCGGCTCGGGTGGAATGGATGAGGCGGGTCTAGAAGCCGCGATTCAGCAGCGGTTGGCACAGCAACAGGCAGCTCAAACCGCTGCGCGCAACGACCCGCTCTATGGATCTTTGCTGAGTACTTTCAAAGAGTACAAGCCGTTCGGGATGTCGGACTTCCAGGCCGATCCCGGCTATCAGTTTCGCCAACAGCAAGGCGAGCAGGCGATTGAACGCATGGCCGCCGCTCGAGGTGGGTTGAACTCTGGGCGCGCTGCGAAGGATCTTGCATCCTTCAATTCTGGCTTGGCAAGCCAGGAATACCAGAATGCCTATGGCCGCTACAACAACGACTACCTGACTGGTTTTAACGCGTTCAATACGAACCAGAACAACATATACAACCGCCTGATGGGTGTTACGGGGGTTGGCCAGAGTGCCGCCAACGCTTTGGCGGGCATCGGTTCGAACACTGCCAATCAGATCAGCAACAACACGTTGCAGGCTGGGAATGCTGCAGCCGCCGGCATCGTGGGCCAGCAAAACGCGATCAACAGCGGCATCGGATCAGTGACGAATGCGCTTACCGGCTACCTCGGGAGCAGGCCGCAGGGCACGAGCGGCTATAGCGGAACATTCCAGCCGGCAGGCGGTGTCGGTGGCCTTGGCAGCGGCCAAGGTGTTAACGGATGGTGGTAACCCATGGCACTTGATACGAACATCCCCCTTCAGATTCGTCCGCCGCAGATCGAAAGTCCGCAGAACGTGCTGATGGATGCGGTACGGCTCCAGGCTGCGCAAGGTCAGTTAGGCGAGCAGCAGAGAATGACCTCGGAGCGCAACGCCTTGGCCGAAGTTCTGCGGCAGCCGGGGACCTTTGGCGAAGACGGCCGGTTCAATCGTTCGGCGTTGCCGTCAATTGCCGCGGTGGCGCCGGAGTCTGCGCTCCAATACGCCGGCCTCGCCAATCAGCAAGACGCACTTGCCGATCAGGGACAGATGCGCCGTATGCAGTTGGCCAAGCAGAACATGGAGGTTCAAGGGCGTCTGCTTCAAGGCGTGCGCGATGAATCCACCTATCAGAGCGCCAAACAGGCGGCGGCCCAAGCAGGTCTAGATGTGTCGCAACTGCCCCCAAACTATGACCCCGCCTGGGTGCAACAGGCGTTGGCTCGCACCATGAGCCAGTCGGAACAGTTCGACATGCTGTACCGCCAGCAAATGATGCAACTCCAGCAGGAGCGGATGAATCTAGACCGCTCCGGCTTGTCCGCGCCTCAGCAAAGCTCCCAGGGATATTTCCAGACTGACAAGGCTGGCAATGTGCGCATGACGGTTGGCCCGGACGGTAAGCCTCTGATGCCGGTCACGCTGGATGCGAGTGGCCAGGGCGCAGTTGCCCAAGCCAAGGCTCGCGGCACGGCTCAAGGCAAAGCGCAGGTGGAGAACGAACAGGGATTCGGCCAAGCGGAGGCAACTGCAAATCAGATCCTTGGCGTTATCGACCAGGCAATTGGGCACTCGTCTCGCGAGTCGTCTACGGGGTGGGAGTCCATGTTACCGGTACTCCCAGGTACGGGTCGGGCTGATTTTCAATCACTACTTGATCAAATCGGCGGCCAAGCATTTTTGCAAGCGTTTGAAAGCCTTAAGGGTGGGGGGCAGATCACGGAAGTGGAAGGCCAGAAGGCAACCCAAGCGATAGCACGACTTAAGACGAATCAACGCGATGCAACATTCTTGGCGTCCCTCCAAGAATTGCGTGATGTTGTATCCAAGGGCCTGGAACGCGCTCGTCGGAAAGCCGGGGCCGCGGGTCAAGTAGATACGGGCAGTGCTGCTCCCGCTGCGCCTCAGCGAGAAATCGCGCGCCGTGGTCGGCTGCCTGATGGTCGCCAGGTCGTGGAATATACCGACGGAACGCGTGAGGTCCTTCAATAATGCCCTACAACGATCTTCTGCGCCTGGTCGCTCAGGCTGAGAGTGGCAACCGAGACTATGACTCGGCGGGGCGCGTCGTAACGTCACCTGTTGGCGCCAAAGGGCGTATGCAAGTGATGGACGCGACCAATCGAGATCCTGGCTTTGGCGTGCGTCCAGCTGTTGACGATAGCCTGGAGGAACGCGCACGCGTTGGTCAGGACTATCTGGCGGCTATGGTGCAACGATACGGTGGAGACATTCGTCGTGGTCTTGCAGCCTATAACGCCGGGCCTGGAAGCGTTGACCGTGCGCTAGAGCGTGCACAGCTCGCCGGGGATGCAGATTGGATGCGCTATCTGCCAAAGCCGCAGGAAACGGTTCCGTATGTCGAAAAGATCGTCGCAGGCATGCGCGGACAGCCCGGTGCGCTGGATCGCGTAGCAGCGGCGGTTTTCCCTTCAGCGGCGGCTGCATCGGCGCCAAACGTCGATTGGAACAGCGTCCAATGGGATGAGCCGCCCACGCAGGCTGCTGCGCCAGAAATCGACTGGAATACAGTGCAATGGGAGGCGGCTACCCCTGAAGCCGGCGTGTCTCGCAGCCCAGATGGGGCGCTGAGGGTGGAAATGTCGCAGGAGAGTGCGCCGGCGCCTGTCGAGCCGACTCAAGCTCAGAAGATCCAGGCTAGCACCTTCGGCCGCATGGCTCAGGGCGCGGTAGTTGACCCACTGAACGCGGGCGCTCAACTGCTGGTGAACGCGGCACCTGGCGGCGTGGTGGATGCAGTGAACTCTGCTACACAGTACGTCAACGACCTGCCTGTAATTGGCCCCATTACGAAATTCCTTGGCATGACGCCAGCGACGGCTCAGGACGTGAACCAGGGGGTCCAACAACAGGAGCAGCAGTATCAGGCTGCGCGCCAGGCTGTCGGCAATGATGGATTCGATTGGGCCCGCCTGTCGGGCAATGTGGCGTCCACGGCACCGTTAGCTGCGGCGATGGCCCCGGCTGCAGGCCTATCTATCCCCGCGTCTATGAGCGCTGCGGCAGGATCCGGCGCGGTGCTGGGAGGTCTGCAGCCCGTCACGGAAGGCGGCGATTACGCTGAAAACAAGCTGCGCCAAATGGCTGTAGGTAGCCTCGCTAGTGGCGCGTTATCTGGTGTCGGAAACGCGCTTTCTCGGATCATCAGCCCTCGCGCCTCTGTGAATCCGAACGTGCAGACGTTGCTGGATGAGGGCGTTACGCCGACACCGGGCCAACTGATGGGCGGCACCGCCCAGCGAGTCGAGGACAAGGCGGTTTCCATTCCCATTGTGGGCGATGCGATCCGCGGCGCGCGCGAGCGAGGCATTCAGGAGTTCAACGAGGCCGCGCTCAATCGCGCTGTGGCGCCTCTCGGTCAGCGAGTCAATGCGACCGGCAGGGAAGGCATGCAGCAAGTCCAGCGGATCATTGGTGACGCATATGACGACATCATGCCGCGGCTGACCTTCCGTGCCGATAACCAGTTCGCTCAAGAGCTGGGAACGCTGCAGCAGATGTCACAGAGTCTGCCGCCGCCTCAGGCCCAACAGTTCGAACGCATCTTGAGGGAGCAGGTAGTAGGGCGCCTGACTCCCCAAGGGGTGGCTACCGGCCAAAACTTCCGCGCGATTGAGTCCGAACTGGGACGTCTCGGGGCCAACTACCGCAGTAGCGCAGTAGCCGGCGAACGAGAGCTAGGGATGGCGCTCACGGAGCTGCAATCGTCTCTGCGCGAAACCCTGGCGCGGGCTAATCCTCAACTCTCCCAGGAACTGGGCGCTATCAACCGTTCCTACGCCATGCTGACTCGCCTTGAACGTGCGGCAGGTGGCCAGGCGGCAGAGAGCGGGGTATTCACGCCTGCGCAATTCTCTGCTGCCGTTCGCGCAGGGGATAGCACGGTTCGAAAAAACGCCTATGCCCGCGGGGAAGCGTTGATGCAAGACCTTTCCGATGCCGGGCGCGCCGTCATGAACAGCCGTGTGCCGAACTCAGGGACGTTTGACCGAGGGGCGCTCGTCGGCACCATCGGTGCGGCCGCCGCTAACCCGCTTACCCCAGTATGGCTCGGCGCGGCGAGTCTGCCGTACCTGCGTGGGGCGAATCGCCTGGCAGCAGCGCTTATAGCACGCCGCCCAGAAATCGCCCCACAGCTTGCAGAGCGCATATCCGGCGTCCTGCCTGCAGCGGGCGTCGTGGCCGCTCCAGCCTTGAATCAACTCTTTCAGCCATGAGATCACCCAAGGCAGTACCCCGAGAATCGCGCCGCCAATAAGAACGCGCCAAAACTGTTCGTCATTCATTCATGTGCCCCGCCCCGTGCGGGGCATTTTTATTGAGGTTAAGAAATGGCCGTTGCGTCCTACATCCTGCCCCGCTTCAAGGCCATCGATGATTTTGGCCGCCCTATGGTGGGGGCCAAGCTTTACACCTATCAGAACAAAACTACTACGCCGGCTGCCACATACCAGGACGCGCAACAGTCGGCCGCCAACACCAATCCCATCGTCCTGAACGCCTCGGGCGAGGCGATCATCTACCTGCTTACCGACCAGGTTTACACGTTCGTCCTGAAAGACGCGAACGACGTTTCGGTATGGTCGCAGGATGACGTTACTGGCGCTGCTTCCCCTACGGATGTAGAGGCCGCGATTGATCGGTTTGCAGAGAAGCTGGCTGACCCGACCAACACTGATCTAGGCGCTGCGCTTGTCGGCGGAGTTAACCGCGTTGTGGACACCGTTGCTGATGTCCGCAAGCAGCGTGGGATTAAGAATCCGTATGTGGTAGCGACCGGCTATTACGCTCGGAACGACAAGCAGCCATCGTTTTACGTCTACGACCCCGCTGACAGCACGACTGCAGACAATGGATTCACCGTACTGGTCAGCGAATACGGTGACAGGTACAAGCTTAATCACCCTGGGTCGGTATCGATCGATGAAGCCGGCGCAAAGGGAGACGGCGTAACGGACGATTCGGCGCGCATTCAAGTCGCGTTCGACTGGGCAAGTGTGTCGAAAGTCCCGCTGACCGCAAGTGCAAGGACATACGGCCTGGCCCTGTCGCAGCGCATTGACCTGGAGGCGCAGGCCCAGACGTACTGCTCCCTAATTTACAAGACCGGCGTGAAGATCCGCGGCCAAGGTGCCGGCGCGACGGTTTTCAAGCTGCTGGACAACCAGAGCACCGACGCCAGCCCAAAGTTTTTCAACCTGATGGCGTCGAACCAGGTCCTCGATCACATCGATATCCAGGGCATCACGTTCGACCTCAATGGGCAAAACAACAAGATCAGCCCGGACCGCGGCTCCGGGGTCTATGCCGCGTTTAACACAGCGGCGTTGATGGTGTCGGGCAGCGTGGCCACGACGGGTACGGATGCGCGCGTCACGAACTCCCGAATCATGTTCTGCGAGTTCATCAACATTCCTGGTGTGACTGGCATTGCCTTGGGTCAGCGATACACCCATTCTGGCGTGAAGGGGTCGAACAACGAAATCGCGTTCTGCCGCTTTTACAACAACGGCATTGACTCGTCCGACCACTCATCGATCTATGGGTTCAGCGACGATGCCAGGTATCACCATAACTTCTTCGATCATCCGACTCCCTCGACTGGTCGTGGCGGCCCGGTTGTCTGCGTGGAGTGCTTCGGGTCGAACATCAGCGTGCACGACAACTTCGGTCGCAACTATCTGCAGTTCGCCTGGGTTGGCGCAGGAGAAGAGGGCGAGCACCGCGGAATCTCCATCTATAACAACCGCGCGCTTATCTCGCTTCGTGCTGTTGGCACCTGGAGCACTGCAGTACAGAACGATGGGATTGCGGACCTGTCGATCTACGACAACGACATCGTGATGCTGGCGGCGCCCATCGCCATATCTGGGATCCCACGCGTCGCGTTCGATCTTGTCATGCATGACTGCAACCTGATCGGCGTGTCTGTGTATGGAAACAGGGTGATCTGCCGGGACCGAACGGACAACACTGGCCTGGTGTTGCTCGCCACGACTGGGCGGTCAATCGGACCCGCGCACATCTGGAACAACGTTTTCTCCGGGTTCAGCCGCGGGATCGGCGTGGGCGTCGAGGGATCCGGGTCCATTCTTGGTCTCAGCGCGTGGAATAACACCTTTGAGAACATGGCGCCGACCACGGCGCGGCCCACCGACACCATTTGCATCGATATCAGTGGGCTCATCTATGAGCTGTTCCTGGAAGACAACAACGGCCTGGGCAGCGACCTGTATCCGGGAAGCACGCCCAAGTACGGCATCACGCTCGCCGGGAATATCGGCCGCCTTCACATGGAAGGCAACGGGCTGCGTGCCTCGCAAAACGACATCCTGATGAACGCCATTGTTTCCGGCCGCCGTACCGGGCGCCAGGCGCTGACGTTCGCCGCGATGCCGTTGGAATCGACGTGGAAGATTGGGGACACAACTTACCTTCATCCGGCGCCGCTGCTGGGTGCGGCACCCAACCAATACATCATGGACGGGTGGCAACGCATGACTGACGGGACCGCCAACGTGCTGGGCGTCGATTGGCGAGAGCGCCGTCTACTCGTGGGCCCGTGATATGTGCGGCCGCGCTCCGTTCGTGCTGACCGTCAACATCGCGTACCACCATCGGAGGCGCTATGCCCCAAAGGATCATCAAGATGCAAGCTGAAATCGGCGCCGAAATCGCAAAGGCCGCGCCACCGGCAACTGTCGTGGTCGCGGGCGCTGCGTCAGGCTGGGACTTGAATGCAGCCGTGCTATGGGCGACGTTGATCTACATCGGGTTGCAGGCAGCCTATCTGCTTTGGAAGTGGTGGCGGGACGTGCGGCGCGAGCGGAAAGAGGTGGAAGCGTGATCCCGCCCGCGCTGAAGCGGAAAGTTCTGGCCGCGGCCGGCGCTGGCGCAATCACCATTGCCGGCGTGCTGGTCACGCACTTCGAACCTGGGAAGGTGCGCGGCAAGCCGTACATCGACCCCGTCGGCGTGCTGACCGTCTGCGACGGACACACCGGCCCAGATATCGACCCCAAGCGCCTCTACACCGACGCCGAATGTGATGCGTGGCGTGACGCGGACTTGGCCACGGCCGACCGCGTGGTGCGTCGACTCATCACCGTGCCGCTCAACGACTGGCAGCGCGCGGCGCTCATCGACTTTACCTACAACCTGGGCGCGGGCAATTTAGAGCAGTCCACCATGCGCCGCAAGTTCAACGCAGGGGACTATGCCGGCGGTTGCGCTGAGCTGGACCGCTGGGTAAAGGGTAGGGTGGGCGGCAAGCTGATGACGCTGCCCGGCCTGGTGACGCGCAGGGAGGTCGACAAGTGGGTCTGCCTTCAATCCTGATCGGCTGGAAGGGCTACGCCGTGGCGTTGCTGGCCGGCGCGCTGATGGTGGCGGGTTTGGTGCTAGAGCGGCAATGGTATGGCGCCCGCCAGTACCAAGCGGGTGTCACGCACACGCAACTTGAGGCGGCAGCCAACGCCCGACAGATCGAGGCGCGGTATCGACGCCTGGAGCAGGAAACCGCAGCCGATTACGCGGCTCGTCTGGAGAAAGCTAATGAAGCAACGCGCATATCGAATACTGAGCGTGATCTTGCTGCCGGTGCTGTTGGTAGCTTGCGGGACACCATCGATGCCGAGCGTACCAGAGCCACCCAAGCAGCCGCCCGCGCCGGCCTCTCTGAGCGAACCGCTGCCAGAGCCTGGGATGTTCTCAAAACGTGCACGGATGAATATGCAGCGCTGGCAAGAGATGCTGACGCAGCCATCGACGGACTAAGACCTCTGGCTGCGTGGGCTAAAGCCGTAGCTCCTAAGCAGTAGCCGGAACTGCTGCAGGCTGGGCGGTAACCTTCCTTTTGCTGCCCAGCTTGCGCAGGAAGTTACGGGACGGGCGCTCGATCAGGTAGTAGGAGATCGTGGCTGTGCAGATGGCTAGTGATATCTTGTCAGCCAAGCGCAAGCCAACGATCTCATTGGACATAACTATGTTGAGCAAGACGTGCGTCAGATAGAGGGAATAGGAGATTTCGCCAAGGAACACCGAAACGCGATTCCCGAACAATAGACGGCCTAAGCCCTTGTTGCTCAACAGGCCGGCGATTAGCAGCAGCGCGCCGCAGGTCATGATCCAGGATCGGAATGGAACGGTGCAGGCATAGCCGAGGATCGCGATACCTGAGATCACCAGGGCGTTAGAGACTGTGGCGGTGGTACTTTCGATGCCTTGAGTTAGGCGGTACAACGCCACCCCAGCGATGAAAACAGCTGTGAATTGGACGAGAAAATTTCCGTGGGAGAGCACCACCCCATTGGTGTTAACCCCAGCCGCCTGGAGTAAAGCAGTATACGGGCTGTCCATAAGTATCCACACTACTGCGGCAATGACAGAAGCGGAAACCACCTTGGGTAGCTTGAAAAGAGCTAGCGCGATGAACGGAAACCAGAGATAGGCAAACATTTCCACGCTGATCGTCCAGGAAAGCGCATTCCATGAGAACTCGTTCACGAATCCCCAAGCCTGTACTAGAAGTAGATTCAGCCCGAACGTGAAAGGTGTTTCATTGGTGGACGGGATGATGTACCCAGTTTCCATCAGCGCCAGATACGTAAACAGGGTCACGAAATGCAGCGGATAGATTCTGGCTACTCGCTTGTAAAAATAGCTGGCGTAACTTGTCAGGCTCATAGAGCCCCTGAACTCACGATAGACGTGAGCCATTACGAACCCACTTAGAACAAGAAAGATGATGACGCCGGTAAACCCGTTCATCAGGATTTGCATGAGGGCATCATCCCCCTTCATCCCGACTCCCCACGTGTAGTGCATCAGAACAACCCAAAGCGCGGCGTACCCGCGGACTCCGGTGAGAGCCGGGATGTTTTGTATCATTTTTATGCTCTGTAATAACGGAATTTGCAATGGATTGTAGCCCGGGTGCGCCAAAGTGGTGCGCTCGGGTGTCCTACCGCTTCAGAGGGAAAACCGCTGTAGCAACGTAGGTCCGCTGAGCGGCCAGCTTGATCTCATCGTCGGCGCCGGGCTCCCTTAGCCAGCTAGAGCAGCCGTCATCCGGGAACGATGGGGAAATAGGGAACTGCGGATCTCTACGGCAATAGGGGCGCCTACCTTCATCGGACGTTTCACCGTGAAAGTGTGTGCAGGTCCAGCAGCCGCCGGGGTTGCGTGAGGGGTCTTTGAAGTAGGACATAGCTGTATGAATGTACAGCTATCTGCATTTGAATGGCAGAATTTCCCCACATAGCGCCAGACAGCAAAAAGGCCCGCATCGCTGCGAGCCTTGAGAATACTGGAGGCGCAAGCCGGAATCGAACCGACGTACACGGATTTGCAATCCGCTGCATAACCACTCTGCCATTGCGCCAGCACTTGCAAGAAAAAAGGAAGCGCGGTGTTGGCCGTTGCTTCCTTTTTGTATTTGGAGCGGGAGACGAGTCTCGAACTCGCGACCTCAACCTTGGCAAGGTTGCGCTCTACCAACTGAGCTACTCCCGCGGGGGTACTGCGTTTTGGTGTGACTTCTGACTTGGTTTTCAGAAGGCCGTGTCCACCAAAGACAGCGATTATACACAGAATTTAGGGCTTGTGTAGCCTGGCAAGGCGGGGAGGTGAAAAAGTCCCCGCTTGCCGGGCTATGCGGGCCGTCAGGCTGTGTCGCCGGGGGCGGGCGTGGCGGCCGCGGAGTCAGGCGCGGAATCAGGCGCGGGCGCAGCAGTAGGCGCCTCGGCCGGCGACGAGGCCGGCGCGGCGGCGTTCTTCGCGGGGCGAGCCTTGCCGGCCGGCCGGCGCGAAGCCTGGCGGCGCGCATAGGCGGCTTGCTCCGCCGTCACCGTGCCCGCAGGCTGGCCTTGCAGGTCGACGCGGGTGGCGTCAGCGACCATGCTGCCCCAGTAGCGGCTGCCCTTGCACCAAGTGGCGATGGCCTGCTTGAGCTGCTCTTCCGTCATGCCCAGCTTTTCGAGATGCTGGGCCGCGTCGGCCAGGATGCCCTGCTTGAGCGGCAGCTTCGGCGCGGGATTCTTTGGGAAAGCCTGCGGGAAGTGCTTCTGCAGGCGCCAGATGGCCTCGACCACGGGGTCGACGGGCTCGCGCTTTTGCTGCGGGCGGGCAGCAGCCTTCGCTTGACCAGATTCGCGCTTTTGCTGCGGCCGCGCCGTAGCCTTCGCTTCATCAGGCTCCCGCTTCTTTGTCCGGCCTGCCGCCTTCGGTTGGACCGGCACCGCCTTTTGAGCCTGTGCCCGCAGCTGCTCGCGCAGGTCGGCAAGTTTTTCAAAACCCATTGTTATTTCCAACACCTCAGATTTGTTCAGGCTGAAGGTTACCGCAAGTGTGCGAATGCAGCACTGTCGAGGGGCACATGTGTGGCGTTGGCGCCATGGCCGCCGGCGGCGCCTTGGACTGATTTGCGGGGAATCAGCCCCCGGCGAGCGGGCAGGCTGGCTGGCCGGGAACTTGTATTGCGCGGCCTTTCAGCAGAATGGGCGTGCCCGGATAGACGTTGAATGGATCCACGGGCCGGCCATCGACGACGGCGTCCTTGACCTGATAGCGCACGTTGCCCGACGCGGCGAGCCAGGCGCCTTCCGCTACGCAGCGCAGCGACAGCTCTGAAGTTTCGCTTGGCGGCAGCAGCCTGACCAGGGTGCTGAACGCCAGGGTGACGACCACGTTGCCGGAGGTGCCTTGTCCCGCCCGATCCAGCAGGTTGACGACCGGCTTGATGTCCAGCCGGTAGATCTGTTCCTGCTCCACCTGCGCCAGAGGCTTGAGGGTGATGGTCTTGCTTTGTCCGGGCGCGAGCGATAGTTTGAACGGATAGACGTAGAGCGCAGGCTGCTCCGTTTGCGCGACAGGCTCCAGGCGCTCCGGTTCAGTCTCGACGCCAGGGTTGAGCAGGCGCGACAGGGTAATGGACACGTACTCCGCGCGATCGCCTTGGTTGACGATATGGACCGAGGCCGGCTTGCCTTGCACGACCGCGAGCTTGGGCGTCACGTCGATATGTGCGGAGGCTGGCGCGGCAAGCCAGGACGCAAGAAGCAACAGCAGGCAATCGAAGGGTTTCATCCGCATCTCCGTGAAGTCCGGCCGCGCACAGCACCTCAAGGGATCCGGGCAGTCGGTTCAAAGACCAGCGACAGCTCGCCGACATAGCTGCCTGCGGTCTCCTTGAAGTTGCCTTCCGGCGGGTAGGCCGAAATCGCCAGCCCGTAGTAGCCGATGGAGTCCTCGCCCGCAACCGGCGCAAACGGATTCAGGAATTTCACGTCCTGGCCGACGTCCAGGGTTTTCTGCTCCCCGTCTTCCGCTGCCAGGGAAACCTTGGGCTGACGGAAGACCTGGGCCGCGTTGGCCGTGTTGCGGATTTCCAGCGGCCGCTCCATGCGTACCTGAAACGCGCCGCTCGAGGACACGATGCGCAAGCGTGCCCGCGTCTCATACGGCGATTTCCAACCGCGCAACTGTTGCATGGCCAAACCCTGGTCGAACCAGCCACCCTTGTCGTCCGTGACCAGCAGCCTGTTGGAGGCCTTGACCGTGGCGCGGATCGTGCTCGTGGTATCGCCGGTCAGGACGATATCCACGGCGGAGGCTGCGGCAGGGAGCATTCCCAGGACCAGCATCAGGCAGGCGCGGACCGAAATTCTGTTCATGTGACGGTTCTCATGGGATTCAAGGCTGATCGTGCACGGCGATTTGATAGATCAGCACGCCGTACGCCATATTGATGATCAAGGGAGCGCTGCCATCGGCCTCGCCGTCTTTCAGAATCACCCGCTCCCTGGGCCGGAAGGTGATACGCCAGACTTGCGTGCGGGCAGGTGTAGTCAAGACACGCACGCTCATCCGGTACTGTTGTCCGGGCGCCAGGATCAGGCGGTTGGGGGTGACCAGCAAGCCGGGTTGTTCGGTCTCGCCCACGGGCACCAGCACTTCGGGCGTCGATCCGGGATTGAGCAGCAGCTGCTGCTCCACATCCAGATAGAGCGGGCTGTCGCCGCGGTTTTCCGCCAGCAGTTCGCCCGGCGCTCGACCGGGCTCCAGGCGCAGTTCCGCCCTCGGCAGGTGCAGGATGCCGGCCCCCTGGCTGTGCTGGGGCCAGGGCAGGGCGAGTGCGGCGACGACAAACGCGGTGTGGCGGGCGAATTGCCGGGGAAGGGCATGACGGCGCATGGTATGAACTAAGGCCGCGCGACGACCGTGAAGGTGAGCACGTCGCTGTAGTCGCCCTCTTTCGCTGCCTTCGGCGTGTCGGCCGTGAACGTGGGGAAGAAGCAATCGCGTCCGTTGTTGCCTAAGGCGGAAACTGCATTGCTTGTGTTGGGCAGCGCGACTTCGGTATTGGTCGTCGCGTCTTGCAGTACGACCCGGTATGGCACCGTGTCGGCAGGCGAGGTCAGGTGCCTGAGTTGGTATGAACCGTTACCTGACAGGCCATTCTGGTTGGTGGCGTTGATGGCGTAGCGCAATCCTGTCCATTTGAGGTTGTCATAAGTGAAGCACAGTTGGTCGCCGACGCCATGAAAAGGCGTTCTCGTTGCAGTCCCCTGTGGCAGCTCTCCCAAGTCCCAATCGGGCGCCGACATGGTGATCTTTGCATCTACGGGCGGTGGCGGAATTTCGGGCTCGGTGATCACATTGCAGTTGCCCGAAGAATTGTTCACGCCGATATAGGCCAGGCCGGTGATTTCGGCGTAAATGTTGACCTGCGAGACGTTTCCGGCTCTTACCCCTATTGCAGGCCACTGCGTCAGAAATTTGTTGTCAATATTGACTAATACCCGCACGGTTTGGGCGTTCGTCACGTGCCAGGACGCAAAGGGGCGCCCCATGGTTACGTTGTAGAACACGCCGAAGCTGCGGTTGCTTGACATTCCCGTGTGCCGCGTGCCGTCCATGTAGACGTCGCGGGCGAGGATGTCGCTATTTTGCAGATTGCCATTCTTGTCATAGGTGTAGACCAAAACTCCCCGGGATCTGAATGGCCGGTTGCCAAGGTGACCCCAAGCGCTCTTGTAGCTGATGGTCACGCCCACTGTACTGGTGCCGTTGCCATTGTCCTGATAAGTGCAATTGCTATAGCCATTGCTCATGTTGCTGTATTCGAGGTTGGCGCCCCAGGCGTTTTCGTTCGCCGAGGCGTCCCCGTTCGTCAGTATTGCGCTGAGCGCCAGAACAGCGGGCATGAGTCCTGCCCATGTTCTTTGTCCCAAAACTAGTTTGAACAAACTTGGCCTCCCGGTTGTGATTGATGTGTTCATCCGCGGCAATCGAAGCCCTGCGGCGCATCGCCGACCAGCATCTTCAGCTCCCGCCCCTCGAAGCGTCGGGACAGGCCAGGAAACAGGACCACCCGGTTCTGCTCCTGCCTACGGTCCGGCGAAGCAATATCCGCAAGAACCAGCGACACATTGCCGGTGTTCTCCAGCCTCACTCCCTCGCCTTCGCAGCGATAGGACCAGGCCGACCGTTGCTGACCCGGAGGAGGCATGTGCTGGACCAGCACGCCATAGCCTATGGAGACGGACATGGGCGCGCTGATCTTGTCCTGGGGCGCTTCTTCCACCTGCATCGCCCTTACTGGCACGACGTACAGGCGATACATCTCTTCCGCTGCCGGCACGGATAGCGACTTCAGGCTGATGGTGCGGCTTTGGCCGGGTCCCAGCGTCAACTTGTCAGGACTGGCGAGCAGGCCTGGATGCTCGAGTTGGCTTAACGGCACATGCTCCTCGGGGGCGAGGCCGGGATTCATCACCTTCTGCAGCGTGGCCGACAGGTAAAGCGGTCCGTCGCCCATGTTCCTGACGGAGACGCCGTAGTCGTGACCATTGAAGACCTTGATTCGGGCCGGCATCACCAGCAGTTCACCTTCGGCTTGCGCCGGTTGTGCGGCCAGCAGCATCGAAGCGAACAGCGTGAGCAGAGTCTTGCGTAGCATCGGGGTTCCTCTTCGGATATCCGGTTATTGGCAGCGGTAGTAGCTGCCGTTGATGGCGTTGCCGAGGTCGCAGGTGTAACTGCGGCTCGGCTGCCGCAGCGTGATGTTGCGAAGCACGGTCTTGCTGGCGATGGAGAACAGTCCGTTGGGATAGGCGGTGTCGCCGGTTTCCTGGATGGTTCCTCCCAGGGGCTTTCCGGAGGGATCCGTCAGGATGCCGCTGTAGACCATGTTGATCGCCACCTTGGCTTGCGCCGCATACACCTGGCCGGGATGGGCGCGGACGACGTTGGCAGGGACTTCGATGCTCATGTCCATGTGCTCGCTGTTGCTCAGGACGCGGGCGAACGGAACGTCGCGGTACTGGCCTAGCGGTACGGCGTAGGTGCTGCCGCCGCCGACCGGATGGCCCTCTACGCTGAAGCCGTAGGAAGCGCCCGCGACTTCGGGTGTTTTCAGCAGCATGGCGCTGCCGCTGCTGCTGTAACGTCCCAGCGCAATGCCCTGGCCGCTGGCCGCCAGCATGCCGCGGTAGTTGAAATCCGCGTTGCTGCCGTAGTTGCTGTGGCCCAGGCTGAGGGATGTTTCACCACGCGTGCCCGAGCGGCTGCCATAGAGGTTGACGCTGTCGTTTCCGCTGCTCCGGTTGACGGTCACGCCGGCCGTCGAGACACCGTAGCTGTCCTGGAACTCCTTGCGGTAGTCGCCGCTGAGCTGGGTTTCGCCGCCCTGGCGGGCCGCGCGGAAGCTGGCTTGGGTCTTGTCCAGGGTCCAGCTCATGTTGAAGTACACGGCGTAGCCGCCGTCGCCACGGCCGTAGCCGCCTTTTTGCACGCCCAAGGAGAAGGTCGACCACAGGCCGTTGGGGCGGTAGTTCCAGCGTGCTTCGGCTTGCTGTACTTCGCCGCGGCTGTGCTTGTTGTAGTTGTAGCCCAGCATGACCTCGCCCACGCTTCTGCTGTATGAAAAACTGGTGCTGGGCGCGCCCCAATAGAAGCGCGATACGCTTGTGTTCTGGTAGCGGCTGGCCGACAGGCTGCCCAGCACGGGGTCGCTCATCGACAGGTTGAAATAGCCGCCCGTGCCGCGCTCGCCGCCCAACAGGCCCAGCGTGGGCGTGAGGTCTGCCGTGCCGATGCGGGAGGGACGCGTGACGTTGAGTTCGCCCGCCCAGCGGGACTGATCGCCGCTGATGACCGAGGCGTTCAGGTAGAACTGGCTCAGGTTGCGGCTCACGGCGGCCTGGAATAGTTGCCCGTCCGCGCCCATTTCCTTGCCCGCGGTCATGTGCCAGGAATTGCCGCCGCCGCCGTTGAAATTCAGATTGTTGATGTCGCGAGTTTCGCGGTTGATCAGATTGCCGTTGCGGTCCACCAGCCGGATCTCCACCGGGTAGTAGCCGCCAGGCAGGTCGATGAAGCTGATCTCGTTGCGGCCAAGCATGGCGGGGCGCTTCAGGATGAGACGCCCGTTGCGGTAGAACTCGTAGTTGCCTTCCGCGGTGGAATACAGCACCAGCGAACCCGTATCGCGGTCGGCCCGCAAATGGTTCTGGCTGCCGATGGTGATGAACTGATCGAAGCTGGGCGAGAGCATCGTGCTGACCGAGCCCGAGGCGTAATCGAGGCTGTTCTGCTTACCCGCCCGCACATAGGTGCCGTGAAAGTTTTTCTGCAGGAAGTAGGACGAGATACCCTGATCGCCGTTGCTGCGGCCGCGCATGCGGTTACGGCTGCCATACCAGCTCATGTAGCCGAAGCTGCGCAGCGGCAGGCCCAGCCATGTCGTGCCGCTGAGGTTCATGGCGCGATAGCTGTCGGAAGAGCCGCGCAGGTCCAGCGACTGATTGTTGATCAGTCCCCAGGTGGTCGCCGGAGACAGGTAGTCGTCGCGCGAGCTTCTGATCTGCAATGTGCGGCGGATCTTGTCGATGGTGACGTAGTGCTCCGCCACGCGCAGGTCGCAGCCGTTGACGCATTGCTTGTAGTCGATCGTGGAAATCACCTGGCGGATGGTTTCTATTTCTTCCACCGTCACACCGTTTTCCGCATACTTGACGGGGTCGAACGCGAGCCGGTTCTGCTCCAGCGAATAGGCGATCAATCCAGGCAGCGTCCTGCCGTTGAAGCTGGAGACGTAGCTTGCGCTATTGTCCATTTCAACCGCGCTGAAGCCTTCGGGGATGCCGTAGGAAATCTTCACTTGCGCAAAGACCTGGGTGGAGGACGCGGCAAGAACGCACGGCAGGATTTTTTTGAGGCAAAAGGAAACCCAATGAGCGCGCATGCCCTGCAGTCCAAAAGGGGAAGGAAGAGCCCCGGACGGGGCCCTGGAGAAAGGTGGTCGAGCGAGGCTTAAGGGATCGGCTCGAAAACCATGACCAGATTGCCGCTGTAGCTGCCGTTGACGGTCTGGGTGCCGCTTTGCTTGGGGCTATCCACCGAAATTTCCAGATTGTGAATTTCGTCGTAGCCGCCGTCGGTTTTCACGACCTGGGTAATCGCTTTCTGCGCGTCGTATGCCAGGGTTTCGTCGCCTGCGGCGTGGGTCAAGATCACCTGCGCGTTGCTCATCTCGAGGTGCCCGTTGGACATTTTCAGAGGTTGGGAGAGCTTGACGTTGATTCCAGCGGCCTTCGAAAATATGCGGATCGGTAGCGTCTTGGAGAATTTCAGCTGCTTGTGGTCTTCCGGTTCGAGCTCCTCGGTGCCGTACCAGGTGGAGCCGTCGGGCTTGGACACGAAAATCGCGTCGTTGATCTGAGCGGTCAGGGTGATGCTCTTGGTGACGCTTTTGCTTATCTCCGCGGGGGTAGCCGCATGCGCCATGCCGGCAAACGCGCCAGCCAATCCCAGCGCGATCAGGATCTTGTTCAGTTTCATATGAAAACCTGGAGTTGATGTTGAATGAATGCCTTCTAGGGTTCGTGAAGGCGGGGTTGTGTAGCGGACGCCTTGTGTGCGTCCGACCCCATGCATCATCCGGGTTCAACGTGCTCTCAGGGCTGAGAAATTTCTTGTTCTGGCGCCGAAGAAAGCCAGATCAGGCGCGGCTATCGCGCATGCCCTCCAACCTTGAAGTCGCGCCACCTGTCTCCGCCCATCGCCAGAAGCAGACTCAGGCTGTCCGCGCCGATGCGCGTCGACAGCAGATCCCCCTGGAACATCAGGTTCGGAAAGGAGCGCATCCAATGGAAATCGGTGGCGTCATCGATACCCATGACCAGCACGGGCAGCTTGAACGCCTGCGCCCGCTGCAGCAGGGAGAAGAACTTTCCATGCAGCATGGGATGTTCCGAGAACCGTTCGGGGATCTTCATATGCAGTCCCGCCACGCGCAGCACGCCGTGCGGAACCGGCCGGCCTTCCACGAGCGTCGGGCCGATCCTGACTCTCAGGCCGGTGCCGAAGTCGTGCCGGTTCTTGAAGAGTTCGGCATCCGGCAGCAGATCCCACGTCATGGGGATGTTCAGCGTGACCAGCGAGGCCGGATAGCTCGGACCCGTAGCGCCGTCATCGCTTTTTCCAGGCAGCAAATGCAAGCGATTCCGCTCCAGTGACAGGTTCAGTTCGGCGCACAGACTGTGCGCCGACCACGGGACGCTTGCGGCATCGCGCGCATAACTGAAGGACAGTGGAATGCCTTGATTTCCCTGCCCGAAGAGATGCAGCGCGTCGTGCAGTTCTTGCGTGGCGGGATGGCCGCCATCTTGCCTGGAGGCGTGGCCCGGGTACAGGTCGGGCAACGCGTATTCGCACACCCGGCCATCGGCGGAAAAGACGGGCTGATAGCCAACTTCCGCTGATGCCGGATCTGCGGGAAGAGGGAATACACCACCGCTGGTGAGAGGTTCCATTTTTTTGGCGCAAGCCTGCGCGTTGTCGGCCAGGATGGCGACTGCGCTAGCGCGCGAGGCATGCATTCTGTTTTCAAATTGTGATTCTAGAAACCACTGGATGCATGAACTATGGGAATTTTCTCAATTGCCTGCCATCGAGCCGCATTCAAACTTGCGGCGGTTCTCGCATTGAGATGGCGCAAGTTCAGCCGTTGTCTTCTGCCGCGATTTCGCGCATCTTGCCGCGCAGCTGCCCGATGAAAGCGGCGATCTGCCGAGGCACCGCGCCGCTCAGGCCTTGCTTGCGCTGCAAGGCCGAGAGGTCGTCGGCCTGGCTCAGTAGAGGAATCATGTGCACGGCGGCCAGGCCCCCGCGTATCCGGTGCAGCAGGGCGCGGACATCCGCGGTGTCGCCGTTCCGCATCGAGGCTTCCAGCCGGACGATATCGCGGTCCATGGTTTCGAGAAAGACGGCTTTGTATTTGGCGGGAACCTCTGCCGCGCCGATCCGCGGCGTTGCGGCCGAAATGCCTTGCGCACGGGGGGGAGCGGTAGCGTATGCCCGGAGTCTTTGCCCGAGCGCGCGCAAGCCTATCGGCTTGGCGAGCCAACCGTCCATGCCGGCCGCCGCGCACCGCTGCTCCTCCGCCCGGCTCGCGCTCGTGAGCAGGGCGATGATGGGCGCCGTGATGCCCTGGGCGCGCAGGGTCCTGGCGAGCGTGTAGCCGTTCATGCCGGGCAGATCGGTATCCGTCATGATCAGGTCGAAGGGCTGTATGTTCCACAATGCCAGTCCTTCGCCCACGTCCGACGCGAGCGTGGCATGGCAACCCAGGCGCATGAGCTGATCGTGCAGCGTGGCCTGGTTGATGGGGTTGCCTTCGACGACGAGGATCCGGAGGTGCAGGAGATTGTGGGCATGCAGGCCCTGCAACTGCGGGGCCGGACCGCAGGGCGCCTGCGCCTGGTCCAGCATGAAGGAAACGGAGAAGCTGCTGCCCAGCCCTGGTTCGCTGATGACCCGGATGCGGGTTCCCATGAGCGCCGCGAGACGGGCGCACAGGAACAGGCCCAGACCCAGGCCCGCGCCGCGCGCAGCCTGCGAACTGGCCGCGGCTCGGTGGAAGGGCTCGAACAGCCTGGCCTGTTCGGCTGCGGCGATGCCGATGCCGCTGTCGGTCACCTGCAGGTCGAGACGCAGCCTGGCGTCCGGCATCGCTTGGGCGCGCAGCCTGGCGACGACCTGGCCGGATTCCGTGAATTTGATGGCGTTGCTCAGCAGATGGCCCAGGATCTGCCGGATGCGGCCGGCGTCGCCGCAGACGCAGTCCGGCACCGAGGCGTCGATGCCGCCATGGATGATCAACCCTTTTTGTTCAGCCATTGAGGCATGGGCGGCTACCGCGCCTTCCACCAGCTCGCGCGGGTCGAAGGCGATGGCTTCCAGGGCGAACTGCCCGGACTCGATCCTGGCGATGTCGAGCAGGTCGCCGGTGAGCTGCTGGAGAACGAGGGAGGCGCTGTGGATGCGGTCGACATGCTGGCGCTGTTCCTCGTTCAGCGCCGTCATTCCCAGCACTTCCAGGGTGCCCAGCACCCCATACAGCGGCATGCGAATCTCGCGGGCGATGTTGGACAGGATGCCGGCCCCGGACTCGTAGACCTTGTCCGCCTGCGCCTTGGCGAGGCCCAGAAGATGTTCCATTTCGGCGCGCGCGCTGATGTCGGCGAAGGCGCACAGCACCACATCCTGTCTGTGGTATCGCGTGGGAGCGTAGGCCACCGTCAGTGCGCGGCCATCATGGGCGTTGAACGCCTCGATGCTGCCGGGTTCCTCCGCCTCCAGCGCCTGCCGCAACAAGCGCCTGACGTCGGGTGTGTCCGGCAGCGGCTGGCCGGCGCCAGCTCCCAGCCATTGCAGCGCCAATGCGTTGCTGAAGACCAGCCGGCCGTTGGCGCGGGAGAGCGCGCACAGCGCGCAGGGAACCGTGGCGAGCATGGTCCGGCCAAGCGCTTCGCATTCAGCGAGCGCCCGCCTGGCCGCATGCGCCGGCTGGACGATGTAGCGGCGGCACCAGAACCAGAGCACGGCGCCGGCGTGGAGTCCGGCGATCAGTAGGAGCAAGACGCAGGCGAACAACCAGGCATTGGTGCGCAGTAGCGTTGGGAAGTCGAGTTGCAGCAGGTCAGCGTGCCGCAGCAGGACTTGTCGGTGTGCGCAGTAGAGCGCGGCGGCGCAGAGCAGGGCTAGGGGCAGGGCGCAGAGAAATGCGATGTTCAGGCGGCGCAGGCCGCGATTTTTTTTATTCAGCGGCATATCCAGTATCAGAAAGATGTCGGCAGGCTTGGCCCTAGTGGGGTGGGGACAATGGGGTGAAGTAAGAGTTGGGCTCGTAGGCCAGCAGCTCGCAGAAGGTCGCGACATTGACGGCCGCGGAAATCAGAAATCCCTGAGCGACATCGCATCCGATCCGCCTCAGAAATTGCAGGTCTTCCAGCGTTTCCACGCCCTCTGCCGTCACTTGCAGGCCCAGTTGCCGCCCCAATTGGATCGAGGCCACCAGGGCGGCCGCCAGTACCTCGTTGGCCGCGGCGCCGTTGACGAATGCGCGGTCGATCTTCACCTCGGTGAAGGGCGTGGAGATCAGGCTGTACATCGAGCTGTAGCCTTTGCCGAAATCGTCTTGCGACAGGCCGAATCCCTTCAGGCGCAGGCGGCTTGCCCCCATGTGGAACTGGCCCGCGAGCGTCGGCATCGCGTCTTCAAGCAGTTCGAAAGTCACGTCCGAGGCGGGGATGTCGAGTTTGGTGACCATGGCATGGAGTTCGTCCGGAAGTTGCGGAAGGTCCAGCAAGCTGGCGGAAAGGTTGACCGAGATGGGGATGCGGTGTCCCTGGCCGCGCCAGATGGAATAGGCCTTCAGGCCGTCGTCCAACATGCGCAGGAGCAGCTCGTGGTCCAGGTTGTAGGCCCGCAACGACTTAAGGAACCAGGATGGCGGCATCAGGCCAAGTTCCTTGTGCTGCCAGCGGACCAGCGCCTCGGCGCCCACGATGTTGCCGGAGGCGAGCGATTTCTTCGGCTGGAACCAGGCCTGGATGCTGCCGTCGCGCAGGGCGGTTTCAACCATGCGCCTGTCCAGCAGCGGCCGGATGTCGTCGGCGCAAGAACCGGGCTGCGCGGTTGGCGGGGCAGGCGGCTTTCTCTGCAGGCTTACCGCCAGACTGCCGATCTGTTCCGTGGAAACGGGTTTGATGAAGGTTCCCAGCACCGCGAATCCGCGCTCTTTGGCCATGAGGCCGATGCTGTTGCTCATCCGGCGGGAACATCCCGTGATGATCGCCAGTATCGGGTTGAGATCGCGACAGGCGAGCTCATGGATGAATTGCGCGCCGTCCATGCCGGGCATGTCCACGTCCATCAGCACCAGTTGATGGCCTTCTTTCCGTATCCGCTCCAAGGCTTCGTGCGCGTCCAGCGTCGTATCGACATGCCTGAAACCCGCTTCCTCGAGCATGTCTTTCAGCAGCATGCACTGGTAGGCGTGGTCGTCCAGCACCAGGACTTTAATTTTGGACAGCATGTTCTTTCAGCCTTCTACGTATGCGTTCAGGGTCGCGGTCAGGGCCAGGATGGGCAAGGGTTTCAGCAGCACCTGGTTCATTCCGGCTTCCAGCCCTTTGGTGATGGTTTCGGGCGCCGCGCTGGCGGTGACGCCCAGTATGGTTCCTCGGTAGCCGAGTTCGCGCAGCGCCCGTGTCAGGTCGTAGCCGTCCAGGATCGGCATATTGATGTCCGTGATGACGGCGTCGTACTTGCCGGGGTCCCATCGTTGCAACGCCTCGCGGCCGTTGAAGACGATGGTGGCCGAGCATCCCAGGTGTTCGAGCTGCTCCCGCAGGATGACCTGGTTGATCGCGTTGTCTTCGACGACCAGGATCCGTTGTCCCAGCGACAGGCGTTGCGCGCGGGGAGGGGGGAGCAAAGGCTGTTCGTGGCCGTGCTGGGCCATCGCTACCGCGATGCCGATGCTGAATGGATTGCCCTGGCTCGTGATGCCGAGGCGGCTGCCGCGCGATGCGATCGACGCTTGGTCCGCGCCTGGCGCGAGCACGCGTACCTTGCTTCTGGTCCAGCATGGTTCGGGCTGTCCGGGAGGCCAGGTCTGCAGCAGGACTGCGTTGCCGGCATCCTGCATGGGGGCCCGCGCTCGATACGGTATGGCGATAGCTCCCCACTTGTTCAGCCACGCGCATGTGTTCGCCACGACCTCCGGAATGGCGCCGCTGACGTAGACGGCGCTGCGCCGCAGCAGTATGGGAGATGCCGGCTCCATCTCGGTTACGTCCAGCGTGAGGGTGAAGGTGATGCTGGTGCCCAGGCCGACCTCGCTGACCACGGACAGGCTGCCGTCCATCAGGTCGATCAGGCGCCGGCTGATGGCCAGGCCCAGACCGGTGCCAGTCACGTCCTGGTCCAGGCCGGGATGCGCCCGGAAGTACGGTTCGAACAACTGGGCTTGCGATTCCGCGCGTATGCCCACGCCGGTATCCGTGACCTGGAACCGCATCGTGACCTTGTCCGCCTCGACGGCGCTCGCGGTTGCGCGCAGCACGACCCGGCCGCCCTCGGTGAACTTGACCGAGTTGCTCACCAGGTTGTTGAGGATCTGCTGCAACCGGGTCAGGTCTCCCTTTACCATCGCCGGCATGCCGGCGCCGGAAATGGAAAAGATCTGTAGCCCCTTGCCCTGGGCGCGGGCGGCGTAGTTGGCCACCACCCCTTCGACCATCTCCGCGGGCGAAAACGCCGAGAGGATCAGGTCTTCGTGGCCGGCCTCCATGCGGGACAGGTCCAGCGTGTCGTTGATGGTGCGCAGCAAGGTCGAGGACGATTGCTGCATGGTGTGCAGGTATTGCTGCTGCTGACTCGTCATGGGCGTGAGCGCGAGCAGTTCCAGCGTGCCGAGTATCCCGTACAACGGGGTGCGGATCTCGTGGCTGATCGTGGCGAAGAACAAGGTCTTGGCGTCGTTCGCCTGGTCGGCGGCTTGCTTGGCGTTGCGCAAGGTGCGCTCGACTTCCTTCTGGGCGGAAATGTCGCTGATCGCGCATATCACCACGTTCTCGGATTGGTAGCTGGTCGCGGCGTATGTCAGGCACACGGTGCGACCGTCGCCCAGCTGATACTCATGCCGGCCGGCCTGATTGCCTGCGGCGCGTGTGTCCTCGCGCCAGCTGTCGTGCGCGTCCAGCAGATGCCGGGCCGCCTCGTTCGATATGACCTGGGTGCCGTCGGCGGGGCGCACCAGGCTGAGTCCGATCGGCGCGACTTCGATGATCTTCCGGTTCAAGGCCAGGCTATCGATGAGGGCCGTCTGATACCGGATGGCGGGAGAGACCAGTTTTTCCCTGATGTGGCGCACGCCCAGCAGGACCACCGTGCTCAAGCAGGCGGCGACGGCGCCGACGGCCCAGAAGGCGGACGCGCCGTGGCGCAGCACATCCTGTGTCGGCACGTAGTAGACCAGCCGCCAGCCAGCTTCGCCGACAGCCTTGCTCAGTGCGAGACTGTGGGGAAGCCAGCTTCTGCCCTGGTAGCCGAAGGAGTCGCGGCTCAGTCTTGCCGATATCGAGTCCGTCGCGGATGGCGATGGTCCGCCGCGCAAGGCCACCCGGTTGTCGCTGTCGTAAAGCGTATAGCTCGCCCCGTCGCTGGGGTGCTCCGCCCCGATGGCGGAGGCAATGTCGTCGACCTCTAGCCCCACCCAGGTCTGCTCGCGTCCCGTGGTGTCCAGAGGCGTATAGAGAAACAGATGATCGGTGGGGTCCATCAGGGGCCGTATCCAGACGACTGGCGGGCGGCCGTCGTCCGGATCCGGTGTGGCGTGGTGCGCAGCCAGGGTTTCGTAGAGCCACTTTTCAGTTTCCGTGGAGATAGCGTGGCCGCTGTGCCGCGTGTCGTCCAACGCCAGGCGCGTCACGCCGGGTTCGGTCAGGGTGGTGTAGACGATGCGCGCATTGGCCGTGGCCAGGTCTGCCCGGTTGCGGCGGGTGAGAATCAAGGCCCATTCGTAGGCATCCGCGTCGTCTGTCAGCGGGATCACGCTGATTTGTCCGGTCTGGCCGAATGTCCTGGGCGTGTGCTGGGCGGGTATGCGGTCGGTGTTGCGCACCGACGAGCTGGCCACGGAACGGAGCAGCGCCTCGCGCTGGTCGAAGAATATCTGCGCCCGGTCGGCGGCGGCGTTCATGCGGCGGCGGTAGCTGGAGACTTCGTCGCTGAACGACCAGTACATGGACAGCATCGTCCCGACCAATATGCAGGCCAGCAGCGCCATGGCGAGCAGGTGCAGCAGGATCATCGGCAACCTGGCGGTTGCCGGCATGTATCCGTCGGGGAGGCTGGGGGCGGCCATCATGCAAGCGATGGTATGGGCCGGGCCGATCCCCACGGATAAGAAAATTCTGGAAGCAGGGCCGCCAGATGCGCCGCTTTTCCGGCCCTGCTATGTCAATTTGTTTCTTGAGCGCCTTGAAAATCGAGGAAAAGAGCCCGGGCCGCATGGCCGTGGATGGTATCCGTTATTGAAAAATAAATACTTAGGATATTGCCCATTGTGATTGGTTTTTAATAATGGATGGTATCCATACGCACCGTTTTCGTTTCTTGGTTGGTATCCATGTCACTGATTTAAATAATAAAGATGGTATCTATTCATTAATTTTAGATATTGAAAGAAAAGGGGTATAAATTGCCTCCTTTTTTCGAGAAAACTTGTTTCGGCCATTAGGGTTACCCGGTTACTTAATAATACTTTTATAGCAATCCGGTAATGCCTTGGATATCAGATTTATTAATCGACATATGGAGGATTTACGTTGATACACGACACGAAGAAATGGCTGACGGCGACGCTCGCGCTGAGCGCGTCCTACTGCGGTGGCGTCACGGCTGCGGACCTGACGGTTACGTCGGGCAATACGCAGGTGTTCGACGGCTCGGCCAATTTCCCAGGCGGGGTGGATGTCAACGGCGGCACGCTGGTGATCGGCGGCAACGGCGGCGGCTCGGGCGTTACGCTGGGCGGCAACGTCAATGCGAACTCGAACGGCACGGTCGCGGGCTTTGGCGCGATCAATGGCGATCTCAACGTGTCGGGCGCGCGCGTGGCGCCCGGGTATGAAGTCGGCACGCCGACCGGAGTCTCCAACGGCAATCTGGTCGTCAACGGCAATCTGTCGATGAACAACGCCGTATTCAATTTCGAGACCGGTTACGCGGGGCTGCCCATTACGCAACCGGGCACCGGCGACAACATCACCGTGCGCGGCAACGCCGCCATCAACAACACCACGCTGAACGTCACGGTCAACACCTTGGGCGTCAACGCCGGTTACTACCGGATCCTGTCGTACGGTGGCAACCTGAGCGGCAACGGCCTGACGCTGGGCTCGGTCTCGGGCGATTCCACGCCCGCCGCGACCATCCAGAATCTGACCGGCGACAAGCAGATCAATCTCATCCTGGGTCCGAGCACCACCAACCTGTGGAACGGCAACGGCGCGGCATCCGCGACCCGCTCGGGCGGCGGCAACGGCACCTGGAGCGCGGCCAGCACGAACTGGAACAGCCCGAGCAATGCCGCGGGCGCTCTGCCCGATGGCGGCTACGCCATTTTCACGGGCGCGGCGGGCACGGTGAGCGTGGACGGCAGCGCCGGTCCGGTGCGCGTGTCCGGCATCCAGTTCGCCACCGACCGTTATCGCCTGCAAGGCGCTCCCATCACCCTGGTTGGCAGCGGCGGCAACCCGCCCGCGATCGTGGTCGGTGACGGCACCTATGCTTCGGGCCAATTCGTCGACACTATCGACAACCCGCTGCAAGGCACGCAGGGTTTCGTCAAGACCGGCCCGGGATCGGTGATCCTGACCGCCGACAGCAGCGGCCTTACGGGTCCCATCCTGATCGCCGACGGCGCCCTGGAGATCGACGGCAAGCTGAATGGCCCGATGGACATCGGCCGTGAAGTCGTGCTGGCGGGCGTGGGCCAGGTGGGCACCACCAACCTCTATCCCACCGCGGTCATCTCTCCCGGCAACGACGGCACGCCCATGGGCACGCTCACCGTCAACGGCAACCTGACCTTTGGCCAGAACACCATCTACCGCGTGCATGCCGATCCGGGCAGCAGTCTTAGCGACCGCATCCATGTCACTGGCGTCGCCTACCTCGATGGCACCGTGGCGCACGTGGGCCCCGACGGCAACTATGCGCCGCGCACGACCTACAACATCCTGACCGCGGACGGCGGCATCCAGGGCCAGTTCACCGGCGCTTCGAGCGGATATGCGTTCCTGACGCCCACGCTCAGCTATGACCCGAAGAATGCGTACATGACCCTGACGCGCAACGACGTGCCGATCGGCAGTATCGGCGGCTCGGGTAATGAGAGCAACGTGGGCGGCGCGCTGGACAAGGAGGAGCCGCCGGCGACGGGCAACGGTTCGTCTTCGACTGGCAACGGCTCCACGTCGACGGGCAACGGTTCGTCTTCGACTGGCAACGGCTCCACGTCGACGGGCAACGGTTCGTCCTCGACCGGCAACGGCTCCACGTCGACGGGCAACGGTTCGTCCTCGACCGGCAACGGCTCCACGTCGACGGGTAACGGTTCGTCCTCGGCCGGCAACGGCTCCACGTCGACGGACAACGGTTCATCCTCGACCGGCAACGGCTCGTCCACTGCCGGCAATGATTCGCCGTCGACCGGCAGCGGATCTTCCCTGGTCGATAGCGGCATCGCCGCGGGCAAGACCACCGGCGCCAGCCAGGTTGCGACCGCCGTGCTCGCCATGACCCCGAACGAAGCACGCTCGGCCCTGAGGATGCTGTCGGGCGAAGCGTACGCAAGCACCGCCAGCGTGCTGTTGAGCCAGGGCGATACCGTGCGCACGCTGCCGCTGTCCCATCTGCGCGGCAACCTCGACGCGCCGGTGCTGGCCGGACGGCCCACGGCCCAGCTGGGCTCGCCGTCGGCCGCCGCCATGCCGCAAAGCGGCGCGTCGCCGGTCTGGGCGCAAGCGTTCGGCAACTGGAGCAAGTTCGACGGCGATGGCAACGCGTCCAGCGTGAGCCAATCGTCGGGCGGCCTCTTCGTTGGCGGCGATGGCGCGGTGGGCGGCGGCTGGCGCCTGGGCGGCGCGGTCGGCTACATCGGCAGCCACAACTCGATCGACGATGTGTCCTCGCGCACCAATGTCGACAGCTACACCGCGACCCTGTTCGGCGGCCGGAATTTCCAGGCCGGTCCCGGCCACGTCCGCTTCATGGCCGGCGCGGCCTACACCTGGCATGACATCGACGCAAAACGCGACGTGGCGGCCGGCAGCCTGAACCAGCGGCTCGAGTCCTCCTATCACGCCTCGTCGACGCAGGTGTTCACCGAACTCGGCTACAACCTGCCGCTGGGCGATGCCTACACCATCGAACCCTTTGCGGGCCTGGCGTGGAACCAGCTGCGCACGCGTGGCTTCGAGGAATCGGGCGGCACGGCGGCCCTGCACGGGTCCAGCAATTCCGATGACGTGACCAGCACCACGCTGGGTCTGCGCGGCGCCTGGGAGTTCGGTGCCGACCGCGCGCCTGGCCGCCTGACCGCGTCGCTGGGCTGGCGTCATGC